>ERZ813253.335-NODE-335-length-17185-cov-7.341951_pt1 | contig 17185 bp, 14 predicted proteins | sample MGYA00520893_ERZ813253 | MGnify/ENA primary metagenome ERZ813253 (study PRJEB31669, sample SAMD00080414) | marine metagenome | biome: oceanic hadal pelagic zone biome; feature: marine hadalpelagic zone; material: sea water | place: Pacific Ocean:Izu-Bonin Trench...
AGCAGCACATCGGGCCGTCGTACAAGCAACAAAATACTCGATCAAGCGATCCTGTTTCGCTTTGCTCAGGCGGCTCCTTCTCATAACGACCATGATAACACCTCAGTGTGTTATCTGGGTCAGCCCCATATTATAATAGACATATTCAATGGTCCGAATAAGCCAAAGCAATGTTATCGCAGATCAATTTTACGTTATATTCGGAGCCATGACCGCCTCTGCTCATCCCCTTTCGGCCCTTCGACCGGCGTTGCTTGGGCCCGATGACCCGCCGCCCTTCGAGCGGGTAAACCCCAGCGGCGCGGCTGCTTTGCTGCTGGTTTGCGATCATGCCAGCCATGCGGTTCCGGCGGCGCTCCGGGGGCTGGGGTTGGATGAATCGATGCTCAAGCGCCATATCGGCTGGGACATCGGCGCCGCCGATGTGACGCGCCGGCTCGCCGCCATGCTCGATGCGCCCGCCGTGCTCGCCGGGTATTCGCGGCTGGTCATCGATTGCAATCGACCGGTTGGCGCGCCGAGTTCGATTGCGGCGGTCAGCGATGGCGTGACGATTCCAGGCAACGCCGCCCTGGACGAGCCTGCCGCAAAGGCCCGCAGCGACGCCTGCTTCGCGCCCTATCACGACGCCGTCGATGAGATGCTCGACGGGATGGCCGGATCCGTAGAGAGGCCCGCCTTCATCTCGATCCATAGCTTCACTCCCCTGTTCGACGGCTTCGAGCGGCCCTGGCATATGGGTATTCTGTGGGACAGGGACGATCGGCTGTCCAAGCCCCTGATGGCGGCTCTCGCCGCCGATCCCCTGATCCATGTCGGCGACAACGAACCCTATTCAGGCCGCACGCCGCAGCCCTACTCGACGCCGCGCCACGCGGAGGCGCGGGGGCTTCGCCATGTCACCGTGGAAATCCGCCAGGACCTCATCGACACCCATCACGGCGTCGAACTATGGGCGCAACGATTGGCCGCAGCCGTGGCCGAGGTTCTGTGACATGCCATTCAATCCCCCTGAGCTGACCATCGGCATCGAAGAGGAATATCTGCTGGTCGATTGCGCCAGCCGCGATCTCGCGACCGAACCGCCCGAGGCCATGCTCAAGGCGTGCGCCGCCCTGCTCGAAGGCCGGGTGACGCCCGAATTCCTGCGCGCCCAGATCGAGGTGGCGACCCATCCCCACGCCACCGCGCGCGCGGCGCGCGCCGACCTCGCCGATCTCCGGGCCACTGTCGCAAAGGTGTCGGATGATTACGACCTGGCGCCCATCGCCGCCTCGACACACCCTTTCGCGCGCTGGCAGGAACAGCACTTCGTCGACAAGGACCGCTACCACGATCTGGCCCGCGACCTGCAAGCGGTCGCCCGGCGTCTGCTGATCTGCGGCATGCACATCCATATCGGGGTCGAGGACGACGACCTGCGCATCGATCTGATGAACCAAATGTGCTATTTCCTGCCCCACCTGCTGGCGCTGACCACCTCGTCGCCGTTCTGGATCGGCGAGGACACCGGGCTCAAGTCCTACCGGCTCACCGTGTTCGACGCCCTGCCGCGCACCGGCCTGCCGGATTATTATGAAAGCCATGGCGAGTATCAGCGCGTGGTGGCCCAATTGATCCAGGGCGGGCTCATGGCCGATGCCTCCAAGCTGTGGTGGGATCTGCGCCCCAGCGCCCGCTACCCGACATTGGAGATGCGCATTACCGATGTCTGCACCCGCCTCGAAGACGCCGTCGCCGTGGCCGCCCTGACCCAATGCATCGTCAGCATGCTCTACCGCCTGCGCCGCTCCAACCTGCGCTGGCGAACCTATCCCCGCATCCTGATCAACGAGAACCGCTGGCGCGCCCAACGCTACGGCGTCGAAGGCGAGCTGATCGATTTCGGCAAGGGCGCCCTGGTGCCGTTTGCCGAGCTGCTCGACGAACTCATCGATCTGGTGGCCGAAGACGCCGAGCGCCTCGATTGCGTCGCCGAGGTCGCCCACACCCGAAAAATTGCCGCCCAGGGCACCAGCGCCGACCGGCAATGCCGGGCCTACGCCGCGGCCATCGAGGCCGGCGCCGATGGGCGCGAGGCGCTCGACGCGGTTGTCGATTTACTCATCGCCGAGACTGTTCTCGGCCTCAACTGACACCCAGGAGATCACCATGGATGACAAGACCCGCACCGAAATCGAGGCCGCAGCCTTCCGCCGCCTGGTTCATCACTTCCGCCACCGCGACGACGTGCAGAATATCGACTTGATGAACCTCGCCGGCTTCTGCCGCAATTGCCTGGCGAAATGGTATCGCGCCGCCGCCGCCGATAAGGACATCGAGATGAGCTACGACGATGCCCGCACCCGGGTCTATGGCATGAGTTACGCCGACTGGAAGGAGCGCCACCAGACCGAATCGACGCCCGAGAAGGTGCAGGCCTTCAAGGACGGCCTGGCCGAGCACGGCGAAGCCGGCGAGGACTGGTTCGACAAGCCGGTCTAGAGGCATGAAGTCCTGGCGCTTGGGGCTTCTCATGGGCGCGCTGCTCGCGCTCTCGGCCTGCTCCCCCTTATCGCTCCTCAATGCGGTGATCGGCGACGATGATCTGGTCGTGCGATCGGGCATTCCCTATGGCCCGAATGCCCGCCAGGCGATGGACATCTATGGCCCCAAACTGCGCAAAGAGCCGCTGTCCGTAGTGGTTTTTTTCTATGGCGGAAGCTGGCGTCGGGGCGACCGCGCCGACTATCTTTTCGTCGCCGAGGCCCTGGCGAGTCGCGGCTATATGACGGTGGTGCCCGATTATCGCACCTACCCGGAGGTCCGCTTTCCGGCCTTCGTGGAAGACGGCGCGAAAGCGGTGCGTTGGGTGTTGGACAACATCGCCTCCTTCGGCGGCGACCCGGAGCGGCTCTATCTCATGGGGCACTCGGCGGGCGGCCATATTGCCAGCATGCTCACTCTCGACGAGCGCTATCTGGCGGCCGAGGGCGTCGATGCGCGCCGTCTTCGCGGCACCATCGCGCTTGCCGGCCCGCATGCTTTTTATCCTTCGCGAACCACCAACGTCGCCCCGATCTTCGCCCATCTCGCCAACGAGAACGAAGCCCGCCCCATCATGTACGTTGACGGCGATGAGGCGCCTCTGCTGCTGCTGCACGGGGGTGACGACGATATCGTGTTGCCCTTCAATGCGCTCGATCTTTCAAGGGCGGTAAGCGACGCCGGGGGTGCTGTGCGCCATATCATCTATCCCGATGTCGGCCATTTCAAGATTTTGTTCGCCCTTGCCGGACCGCTCCGGGGCTTAGCGCCCGTGTTGGATGACATCGCGGCCTTCATCGATGGCCAGTAATGACAAGGGAGACGGCGGTCGCTATACAGGGCCGGATTTTATTGCATTGAGAGGATACGGAGAATGGCGGAAGTCGGCGGAATCGCTTCGGAGCATTTGCGGTCCTACATCGATCGCATCGAGCGGCTCGAAGAGGAAAAGGCGGGGCTCGCCGCCGATATTCGCGACATCTACGCCGAGGCCAAGGGCAACGGTTTCGACGCCAGGACCATGCGCCGGATCGTCACCTTAAGAAAGCTCGACCAGAGCGAGCGTAACGAGCAGGAGGCCCTGCTGGATCTCTATCAGCGCGCCCTCGATATGGCCTAGGGTCAAGCTATCAGCCGTCAGCGTTCAGCCAGGAAGCGGTTTTCAGCTGACTGCTGAAGGCTGACCGCCCTTCCTTGTTGCCAGCGGCACGCCCGCCCTTCATCATCGCGCCATGCCCGAGAACATCAACGAGCAGACCTACGATTACATCGTCGTCGGCGCCGGATCGGCAGGCTGCGCCGTGGCCGCGCGATTGAGCGAGGATCCGGATATCCGCGTGCTGCTGCTCGAAGCGGGGGGCCGGGACCGCAACCCCTGGATCCATATTCCCGTCGGCTATTTCCGCACCATGTTCGACCCGAAGCTGAGCTGGTGCTATCCAACCGAACCCGACCCGGGCCTTAACGGGCGAACCCAGGTCTGGCCGCGCGGCAAGGTGCTCGGCGGCTCGAGCTCGATCAACGGCCTCATCTACATGCGCGGCCAGCCCCAGGATTACGACCATTGGCGCCAGCTCGGAAACGCAGGCTGGTCGTGGGACGATGTCCTGCCGTTCTTCAAAAAATCCGAGGATCAGGAACGCGGGGCCGACGATCTGCACGGCGTCGGCGGGCCGCTCGGGGTGTCGAACATGACCGACGAGCGGGAAATCTGCGCCGCCTATATCGAGGCGGCGGTCGAGGCCGGCATCCCGCGCAACCCGGATTTCAACGGGCCCCAGCAGGAAGGCGTCGGTTATTTCCAGGTGACGTCCCGCAAGGGCTGGCGCTGTTCCGCCGCCGTCGCCTACCTCAAGCCGGCCAAGGCGCGATCAAACCTGCATATCGAAGTCAACGCCCTGGCCTCCAAGATCGTCTTCGAGGGCCGCCGCGCGGTGGCGGTCGAATACCGGGTGTCGGGACGGCCCCGCGTGGCGCGCACGACGGGCGAGATTATTCTCTCGGGCGGGGCGATCAATTCGCCCCAGCTTCTCCAGCTTTCCGGCATCGGTCCGGGTGCCCTGTTGCGCCAACACGGCATCGAGACGATCCATGATCTGCCCGGCGTCGGCGCCAACCTGCAGGATCATCTGCAGGTCAAATGCATGTATCGCTGCCACCGGCCGATCACCATCAACGACGACACCCGCTATCTCCACCGCCGGATCGCCATGGCCCTGCGCTTCGCCCTGTTCAGGACGGGCCCGATGACCATCAGCGCCGGTCAGGTCGGCGTCTTTGCGCGCACCCGGCCCGAGCTTGAGACCCCCGACGTGCAGGTTCATTTCCTGCCGCTAAGCACCAACAAGGCCCTGGCGGGCGTTCAGGGAGCGGGGCTCGATCTGCACCGCTTCCCCGGCGTCACCGCGTCGGTCTGCCAGCTTCGCCCGGAAAGCCGGGGCACGGTGACAATCGCCGCGCCCGACGGCGCCACGCCACCGGCGATCCGGCCCCATTACCTCGACGCCGAGACCGACCGCCGTACCATGATCGACGGCGTCAAGCTGGCCCGCCGCATTGCCGCCCAGCCGCCCTTCGCCGCCCATGTCGCCGAGGAGCATACGCCCGGCCCGGCGGTGGCCAGCGACGACGATATCCTCGCCTATATCCGCGATACCGGCGGCACGATCTTTCACCCCGTGGGCACCTGCAAGATGGGCCAGGACGACGCCGCGGTAGTCGACGAGCGCCTGCGGGTGCGCGGCGTCGAGGCCTTGCGCATCGCCGATTGCGCGATCATGCCGACGCTGATATCGGGCAATACCAACGCCCCGGCGATCATGATCGGCGAAAAAGCCGCCGCCATGATCCGAGAGGACCGCAAGAGCTGATGGCGAGATTATGGCTAGGTTTAATTGGCGCCAATTAAATTCATGCTCTGACTTGGCTGATCCCTGATAGCTACTTGGTCCCCCAGATCATCAGATACTGCCGCGCGCCCTTGATCGGGCCTTTGGCGAGGTCGGCTTCCAGCTGTTCCAGGCCGCGCGCAAAGGCATCGTCCTCGATCTCATGGAGCGGCGAATAAGCCCGCCTGGCATAGAGGCCGCTGTCGGTGACTTGCGCGGGAAAGGCGATTTGAATCTCGCGCAAGTAGCGAAATCCGGCGGCGCTCATGGCGTGATGCAGGGTCGCCACCGGGGGGTAACGGTCGAGATTGACCTCGATGGTTTCGGGAAAGTATTTCGCCAGCACCAGGGTGTTGCGGAACATATCCTCGGAATGGGTGACCGTGCAGATGCGCCCCTCGGGCGCCAGGGCGCGATAGGCCTCGCGGTAATGGTCGGCCGGGCTGCCGAGATGGTGGACCACATCGATGGTGAAGATGACATCCTGGCTGCCGTCGGCGACCTCGAGGAACTCCGCCGTGCCCACGGAAAATTCGACCGGCGAATCGCGGCGCTGGGCATGGGCCAGCATTTCCTCCGAAATATCGACCCCCCGGGCGGCGCAGCCCGAGACGAACTGCGTGGCGATGACATAATTGCCCGTGCCGCAGCCGACTTCGAGCAGGCGCGACGAGCGGTTGACGCCGCTCTCCTCGACCAATGTTTTCAGAAGCTCCGGCCGCACGCCGCGATGGCGGGCATAAATCTCAGCAATATCGTGGTCGTATGTGAGCGTCGGGGTCATGGCGATATCATAGGCACTTCAGCACGGCCCTGTATTCCGGCAACGCAAGGTCGAGGGCGAGCGCTTCGGCCAGGGTGAACCAGTGAATTTCCGTATGCTCGTCGCCCCGCATGGCCGGCCCCGGCCCGCGCCATTCGGTGATCCCATAGACATGATATGCGCGCTTGCCGTTGATTTCCGGGGCGGGCTCGTCGATCACCGCAAGCCTGCTGAATTCGGTCGGCGAGACATCGATTTCTTCCTCGAACTCGCGCCGCAAAGTCGCATCGAGGGTCTCGCCCGCTTCCTGATGGCCGCCGACCATATCCCAGACGTCGGGATAGAGCTTGGCGCCGGGAGATCGCTTGGCGAGCAGGATACGCCCGTCCTTGATGAGTATGCCGCAGGCGCATCGTCTGACCACGACCTCAGAACTTCTCCACCGCCGGGCGCAGGTCGAGCTCCTGAGTCCAGGCTGTGCGGTCCTGGAGATGGATCTGGTAGTAGGTCTCGGCGATGGCGTTGGGGTCGAGCAGCTTGCCGGCGGCAATGTCGTCGGTCATATCGGCATGGGACGGCCCGTTGATCTGCCCATCGATGATCACACTGGCGACATGGACGCCCTGCGGGCCGAGTTCGCGCGCCATGCTCTGGGCCAGGGCGCGCAGGCCGAACTTGCCGACCGCCAGGTTTATAAAGCCAGCGCTGCCGCGCAGGGCCGCCGTGGCGGATGTGAAAAGGATGGTGCCCGAGCCCCGCGCCGCCATGCCCCGCGCCGCCGCCTGCCCGACCAGGAAGCCGCCGTAGCAGGAGACCCGCCAGCTCCGCTCGAAATCTTCGGCCTTGGCGTCGAGAATGCTGGTGCGCATGAAGGCGCCGGCGTTGAAGGCGACCAGATCGGGCTCGCCCAAATCGCCGCGTATCCGCTCGAAGACGCCATCGACGGCGGCCTCATCCGTGGTGTCGGCGTAATAGGCGATGGCCGTGCCGCCGGCGTCGTTGACTTCGGAGGCCAAGGGGCCGGTTATTTTGTCGCTCCGCGCCACCAAGGCCAGCTTCATGCCGGCCCGGGCAAAACGTCGCCCGAGCGCGGCGCCCAACCCGCCACCGACACCGGCCACCATGGCAATTTGATCCTGACTCATAAATTTTCTCCCGCGTTAGCCACCCCCCACGCCTAACCGTGACACGAAACGCGTAAGCTTCTCAAGTGTATTGGGATGGTAAACGACACGGTTCATTAACGGGGACTATTGTGTTAATATTAGATCCTCGTCTTGTCGATGGTCGGATCTATCGAGATCCCAGGGGTGAATACATGCCCGTGTTCAATGGCTCCTTCGACGGCTCGGGACCCTTCTTCCGAATCTTCACGGGGACCACTTTCTTCTTCAGCATCTCGTTCTCCGGGACAATCTCGGGAACCGGGCAGGCGAGAGTGACTTGCCGCTGCCGGCATGGCCGGCGCCGGGGCACCGGCTGATGTCAGTCACCATCTCCATCAAGAGCATCACGACCGAGGTTCCCGAGGGCGGGACGTTCCGCATCGTTCTCGAGGCCGTCCGCGTCGGCGCGCTCGCCGAGGCCGCGTTCGTTCAGATCGAACTCAATGCGCTGGTCTTTAACGACAACACCGCGGCCGCGCTGATCGCCGCCGGCTTCAGCCGTAACGGCAATTTGTTCACCACGTTTTCGATTCCGTTCTCGACCCTTTCGACAACGGAAACCAAAACGCTCTCCATCGCAATCCCGCAAGACACCATCTTCGGGCTTGACCAGCAGTTCGATCTTCGACTTGTCAATCCGCTTAACGCCACGATCGGCACCCCCGGCTCGACGCGGATTACCATCATCGACGACGACGTGGGGGTTCAGATACTCCCGGTGTTCAGCCTCGAAACCGCTGTTACAAGTGTTGGGGAAGAGGATGGCGAGATTATAATCTTTGTGACCCGAAGCTTTCCTGAAGGGTCTGATCCCAATGTAACGTCGACCGTCGTTTTTGCTACGTTCCCTGGCCCTCCCGGTAGTGGTGCTGTGGAGGGTTTTGATTATGGCGGCCCGGGATTCTTGGCTGTACAACCGTTGGTGTTCAGCCCTGGACAATTAATTAAAATCATTAGTATCCCCATTATTGACAACGCATTCGACGACGACGACCAGTTTTTCCTTGTCTTGCTGAGTGGAGAGACCAACGCGACGCTTGGGACTGCTGGAGTTGTCATAACGATCATAGATGATGAGGAAGACCCAAGCGATCCAATTATCGTCCCGCCAGACTCAGACGATTTGTTGACCATCTTCATAGGCGCCGACCGGATAGACGCGCTGACAGACTTTCGTTTGGACCCGATAAACTCGTTGAGGGCGTTATCACGTGAACTTTTCTTCGATTTTCTTTCAGGTGACGTGATCGAGGGCACCACAAGTCAACCCACGCAACAATTTCTCGACGATTTCGCAGGGAGGCTGAACGTGGTTGTCGATGCAGTCGGTCAGGCTTTTCTGAATTCGATTGGGGTCGCGAGAGACTTTCAGCAATCGCTTGCCAGCGTAGCCCAGGTGAAAAGCGCGCTCGAAACGCTTACCCAGAATGCCATGCAGACGAGCTTTGATATTATGCAGGGCATTATCACCGGCACGATGACCCAGGAAGAAGCTAACGCGCGTCTCGATCAACTCATCTCCGGCTCGCAAACCGAGCTGAAAAACGCTCTCGAAAATATTACCGCTCCAGACTTCTCGGTTACTCTGGCCTTCGGTGGGTTCCAGTTTGTCGTCGATTTCTTGCGTTCAGAGAATGCCAATACAGAAAAACAGGTCACCGCCCGTTTCTCGATCGGTCACGGGAACCAACAACTCATCGAAAACAACGACAATAGAATGATCGTCATTGGCAGCCTTCTCGATGACGACATCATCACGGGCGACGGCGACGACGTAGTATCTGGTGGGTATGGTAATAACAACATACATACCGGGATCGGTAATGATGTCGTGCACGCAGGTCCGGGGAATGACAGGATCGACGGTGGCCCCGGCGGAGACCTAATGTCGGGCGGCGATGGCGACGACACCTATGTGGTGGACAACGCCGACGATCTGGTGCTGGAGTTGGTCGGCTTCGGCACGGATACGATCGAAAGCTCGATCTTCTTCACTCTGCCGGACAATGTCGAGAACCTGACCCTCACCGGGAGCGACTCCCTCGACGGGGTCGGCAATAGCCTGGACAACGTCTTGACCGGCAATCTGGGGAACAACACCCTCAGCGGCAATGCCGGCGACGACATCCTGGAAGGCGGCGCGGGCGCCGACGTTCTCGATGGTGGAAGCGGCAACAACACAGGATCCTATGCCCATTCGCCCGCCGCGGTGTCGGTCGATCTCACGACCGGGATTGGACTGTTTGGCGACGCCCAGGGCGACACGCTTATCAACATTATAAATCTGATCGGCTCGCCCGGTGGCGATTCGCTTCTGGGAACCGGTATCACCAACGGTATCGACGGCGGCTTGGGCAACGACCTCCTGCGCGGGCGGGGCGGCGACGATACGCTCGATGGCGGCCTTGGGCTGGATGTCGCCCAATATGCCGCATCGCGCTCACTCCTGACGGTCACCAACAATAACAACGGCAGCTTCACCGTTGATGCTGTTTTGAGTGGCGAGGGAACCGATCAAGTTATCGATATCGAACGTCTGCAGTTATCAGACGGCGTGATCGCCCTCGATCTTGCAGGCAACGCGGGCCAAACCTACCGCCTCTATCAGGCCTCTTTCGATCGCACCCCGGATACGCCGGGCCTGTCGCACAACATCAATGTAGTGGATAACGGTATATCGTTACAGGGCCTCTCGTCCGCCTTTCTCGTCAGCGCCGAGTTCGAAGCGCTTTATGGCGCCAACCCAACCGTTGAGACGTTTCTCACCGCCCTCTATGCAAACGTTCTCGATCGGGCGCCCGATCCGGTCGGGTTTAGTGGCTGGAATGACCTTCTGGAAAGCGGCCAACTGACTCGCGCCGATGTCTTGATCGGCTTCAGCGAGAGCCTTGAGAACATCGCCCTGGTCGCCCCTGCCATCGAGAACGGGATCTGGCTTGGCGACGGCACACCCGTCACGCCGATTGTGGATCCAGTCAACGTGGCGCCCACCAGCATCAGTATTTCCGCAGCAGCAGTGGATGAGAATGTGGCCGACGGCACGGCGGTCGGTTCACTATCGTCGGCGATGGGTTGCGTGTGGCGAATGGCTCGCTACTCGACTTCGAGACCTCTGCCAGCCACTCCATCACGGTGCGGGCAACTGACAGCGGTGGGCTCACGTTCGACAAATCCTTCTCGATCACAATAAACGATGTCGCCGAGGGGACCGTAAACGATGGCACGTTCATCGGGACAGCTGATGCTGATGTCATCATCGGCGATCAGGGCGATAATACGCTGATTGGCGGTGGAGGCGACGGCAGGCTAACAGGGGGAGCCGGAAACGATCTGTTCATCTTAACCGACGGCAGCGGCAATGACACCATCACCGATTTCGTGGCTGGCGCGGGAACTGATGACGTGCTCGACATATCGGCGTTCGGCTTCGCCAGCCTCTTCGATGTGTTCAACGCAGTCAGCCAGATCGGCAACGACACGCTGGTCCAGTTCGACATCGACGACAGCGTGACCCTGCTGGGCGTGATCTCGACCGACCTCGACGCGAACGACTTTCTGTTCTAGGGCATATACCGATCTTATCGGACCATTTGATGGGCCATAGGAACTCATTCGGATAGACGCGTTGCGCCGCGCGATGCAAGACGCATCGGGCCAGCAGCGGAACCCACCCGATGTGCTCCTATGGCCCACCGAAGGCTGGGTTCTTTCGTCTCCTGGCCGCATTCCAATGATTAGCGCGCGCGTGATGCGCCTTGACCCAAAACGGCTTTTCCCGATTAAAGGGGCTGTCGAGCGCCGTCCTCGTGAGCACCGAGTTCATCGCCCTGGTCGGCGCCGCCATCAAGAACGGAATTTGGCTGGGCTAGCAACCGATCCGACCCTCTTCTCACCTATGGATCGCTGTTGAATCCGGCCTCCCTGTTCAGCCCGGCCCGGGCGCGGCGCAGGGTGCCGAACAACGACACCAGAGACTGCACCGGTCCGGCCGCCATGACCGCCGCCAGCTTGCGAAACCGGCGCACCCGCATGGCGGGTTGACCGGCAAGCCACAAACCCAGCATGCGAGCGGGCCATCCGGTCTTGCGCGATTTTTGGTCGCCGTGCATCTCATCGAGCTCGGCAAGGCTACAGGGCTCAAGCGTTAAAAAGCCCTGGGCTTCGGCCTCGCGCACCAGCTCCGCGCCGATCGACGATCTCGCGATGATCAGATTGACGCCGGGGGCCTCTTCATGGAGCGGCTTGCCGTCTTCCACGATCCAGCCGTCGGGGCAGGATACGTCGGCCAGCTCCCCGATAGCATCGGGGCAGATCTTGCAGCGGAACTGCAGATCGTAGGTCCAGGGAACATCCCGATTAATCCAGCTCTGATCGTAGGTGAGATCGAATGATTGCCCGTCTTTCGTTTCCATATGGGTGGCGCCGGGCCAGCCTTCGCCGCGATAGCGAAACAGGCTGAGATCATCGGGCGCGGCGCCGAAATATTCCGGCATGCGGTTGAGCATGGTGAGGCTCATGGTGCCGCCGCAAAAAATCGTCAGGCAGTAGGGGATCTGTTCTTTCGCCCGGCTATCGATCCGTTGCAGATTTCGGATGGCGGCGATGTCGCAGGGTTTGCCGATCACGGCAAACCGGCGCCCTTCGTCGAGCAGCCGGTGAACAGGGGTCAGTGAAGCGCCGGGTCCATAGCGCGACTGGGCGCCGTCATAGATGTCTTGTTCCGTGGTGCTGATCCGGGCATCGCTCAGGATCGGATTGTCCCCGGACGCCGTCATGTGCAGCACCGCATCCACCCTGCCGCTCTCGATCAGATAGGCGCCAAGGGCCGTCAGGGCACCCCCCGCGGCGGCGTGAAAGCGGATCTTCTCATCGCTCGCCCAGCCGCGATGGAGGGAGGCGATGGGACCCCAGGTGCCGTGCGTTATGCCGCCCGCCCCCGCTTGATCCGGCGCCGGTCCCGTCACGGTCACGCCAGGGCAAATCCGCATGATTTCATCGAAGGTCGCGGGGTCGAGCGCTTGCTTGGTTCGGGGACGGATGCGTCCGTCGCGACTCAGGCTCATCTCAACCGCATCGCGCCCGGCCAGACTTTCACACAAGCCGCAACCGGCGCAAAGCCCGCCCTCGACAATGTCATCGAGGCTGTTGATTCTCATCGGCAGCGGCCCTATTCCGCGGCTGTTGCGGCCGGGCGGGGATCGTGGAAGCTCTGCAACAGATCGGTCTCGCATCGCTTGGCCTCGTCGATCGACGCCTGTTTGACATGGCCGTAGCCTCTGATTCGTTCGGGCAGGCCGGCGATTTCCACGGCGAGGGCATGGTTGTCCCGATCCAGCGCGGCGATGATCTCCTCAATCGCCGCTTCGTACTCGCCGATCAGGCGGCGCTCGGTGTGGCGCTCCTCACTGTAGCCGAAGGGGTCCAAGGCCGTTCCGCGCAGGCCGCGCAGGCGGGCGAGCAGGCGGAAGGCCGAGCCCATCCAGTGGCCATAGGCGGATTTCAGGGGGCGGCCGGTCTCGGGATCGCGTTTGCTGATAAACGGCGGCGCCAGGTGGTAGCGTAAGCGATAGCCGCTCTCGAAGCGTTCGGCGATGCCGCGCTCGAAGGCCGGATCGGCGAACAGCCGGGCGACCTCGTATTCGTCCTTATAGGCGAGCAGCTTGAAATAATAGTGTGCCACCGCGTGCGTGAGGCCGGATCGTCCCGGCGCCCGCTCGGCCTCGGCGGTTCTCACGCGGGCGACGAGATCGCCGTAACGCGCGGCGTAGGCAGCGTCCTGATAGGCGGTGAGTTCCGCCGAACGGTGGGCGATCAGGCCGTCCAGATCGCCGGGCGGCGTCGGTCGAGCGGTCTTCGGTGCGGCCTTGGCGGCGGCGGCTTCGACCAGGGCGGGATCGTGGGCGCTCAGCCGGCCCCACAGGAAGGCGTCGAGGTTCTTATCCACAGCGACGCCGTTGAGCCTGATGGCGCTCTCGATGGCGGCGCCGCTGATCGGGATCAAGCCCCGCTGATAGGCATGGCCGACCAGAAACATATTGCTCAGGATGCTGTCGCCGAACAGGGCTTCGGCGAGAGCGGTGGCATCAAGGAAAGTGACGTGGTCGGCCCCGGCGGTGCGGCTTATGGCGTCGCGCAGGGCCGCGTCGGGAAAGACGAGGTCCGGATTGCGGGTGAATTCGCCGGTCGGCGAGGGGTGGGTATTGACCACGGCGCTGGTCTTGCCCTGGGTCACCTTGGCCAGGGCGTCGAAACTCGCGGCCACCACCAGATCGCAGCCCAGCACGAGCTTCGCGCCGCCGGCTGCGATGCGCACCGCATGAATTTGGCCGGGATCGGCGGCGATCCGCAAATGGCTGACCACGGCGCCGTATTTCTGGGCCAGGCCGGTCATGTCGAGCACCGAGACGCCGCGCCCGTCCATATGGCCGGCCATGCCGAGCAAGGCGCCGATGGTGACCACGCCGGTGCCGCCGACACCGGTGATCAGCAGGCCGTAGGGCTCCTCCAGGCCGGGCAGGTCCGGTTCTGGCAGATTGGGCAGATCGCCGCTATTGAGGGCCGCGGCCTTGGGCTTGCGAAGCTCGGCCCCCTCGACCGTGACGAAGCTCGGGCAGAAGCCTTTGACGCAGGTCATGTCCTTGTTGCAGGACGATTGATCGATGGCGCGCTTGCGCCCGAATTCGGTTTCCACCGGGATCACGGCGAGGCAGTTCGAGACCAGGCCGCAATCGCCGCAGCCCTCACAGACCGCCTCGTTGATGACCACCCGGCGCTGTGGGTCGGGCGCCTTGCCGCGCTTGCGCCGCCGTCTCAGCTCGGTGGCGCAGACCTGATCGTAGATCAGCACACTGACCCCGATATGGTCGCGCAGGTCGCGCTGCACTTTATCGAAATCGTCGCGGTGATGGAGGGTGACGCCGGCGGCCAGAGGCTCGCCCGGGGGATAATGGCCAGGCTCGGCGGCGACCACGGCGATCCGCCGCACCCCTTCGCCGTAAAGCTGATGGGTGATTTGCGGCACACTGAGCGGGCCGTCCATGGGCTGGCCGCCGGTCATCGCCACGGCGTCGTTATAGAGCAGCTTGTAGGTCATGTTGACCCCCGCCGCCACGGCGGCGCGGATGGCCAGCAGGCCGGAATGAAAATAGGTGCCGTCGCCGATATTCTGGAAGACATGCTGAGTTTCGGTGAACGGCGCCTGGCCGATCCAGGTCGCCCCTTCGGCGCCCATCTGGGTGAAGGTCTCGGTGTCGCGGTCCATCCAGATCGCCATGTAGTGACAGCCGATGCCGGCCATGGCGCGGCTGCCCTCGGGCACCCGAGTCGAGGTGTTGTGCGGGCAGCCCGAGCAGAAATGGGGCAACCGCTCGAGCGGTGGCGTCCAGCCGGCGAGGGCCGCCTCCTTGGCGTCGAGGAAGGCCAGGCGGCTCTCGATGGTCTCGCTGCCGTGGAAGCGCGCGATGCGGGCGGCGATCACCCGGGCAATACGCGCCGGCGTCAGCTCGCCGTTCGACGGCAGCAGCCAGACCCCGGCCTCGTCGAACTTGCCGATGACCCGGGGGCGCGCCGCCGCGTCCCAGTTATAGAGCTGCTCCTTGAGCTGGTTTTCGATCAGCGCGCGCTTCTCCTCGATCACCAGGATTTCCTCGAGCCCTTCGGCGAAACGGCGCACGCCCTCGCGCTCCAGGGGCCACACCATGGCCACCTTGTAGATGCCCAGGCCGATGTCGCGGGCCATGGCTTCGTCGACGCCGAGGTCGTCGAGCGCCTGACGCACATCGAGATAGGTCTTGCCGGCGGTGACGATGCCGAAGCGCGGCCGCTCAGCGCCGAATACCAGGCCGTCGAAGTGGTTGGCGCGGGCGAAGGCCAGCGCCGCGTAGAGCTTATGTTCATGGAGCCGGCGCTCCTGATCGAGCGGCGGGTCGGGCCAGCGGATGTTGAGGCCGCCGGGCGGCATCTCGAAATCGTCCGGGGTGACGATGCCGATGCGTTCCGGATCGATGGAGACCGAGGCCGAGGTGTCGACGGTCTCGGCAACGGTCTTGAAACCGCACCACAGGCCCGAGTAGCGCGACAGCGCCCAGCCGTACAGGCCGTAGTCGAGAAATTCCTGGACGCCGGCCGGATTGAGCACCGGAATCGAGGCGTCCATGAAGGCGTATTCGCTCTGGTGGGGCAGGGTCGAGGATTTGCAGGTATGGTCGTCGCCGGCCAGGGCCAGCACCCCGCCGAGGGGCGCCGTGCCCGCGTTGTTGGCGTGCTTGAGGGCGTCCCCCGAGCGGTCGACGCCGGGGCCCTTGCCGTACCACATGGCGAACACGCCGTCGTATTTGGCGCCCGGGTAGAGCCCGACCTGTTGGCTGCCCCAGGCGGCGGTCGCGGCTAGGTCTTCGTTGACGCCGGGCTGGAAATGGATGTGGTGCTCGGCGGTGAAGCGCTCGGCGCGCCAAAACTCTATATCGATCGAGCCGAGCGGCGATCCGCGATAGCCGGTGATAAAACCGGCGGTGTTCAGCCCGGCGGCGACATCGCGTGCTCGCTGCATGATCGGGAGGCGCACCAGGGCCTGGGTGCCGGTGAGATACACCCGCCCCGATTGAAGCGCATATTTGTCGTCGAGACTGACCGCGGCAAGCGCCATCGCATGGTTCTCCTATGACTGGATATAGTGCATTAAGCCGCAGAAAACAGCCTGTAGGCCGAGTGCAATGCGAAGAATTACGGGTTGTTATTTTCTGACTGGCTGAGCATCCGGGCGATGTTTTCTTTCAAGGCCGGCATATCGCGCTCAACGACTTCCCAGACCACATCCCGATCGATACCGAAATAGCCGTGCACGAGCACATTCCTCATGCCAATAATTTTTTGCCACGGCACTTCAGGGTTCTTATCCCTGAACAGTTTGGAAAGCCCCCGTGCGGCTTCGCCTATTATTTGCAGATGATGGCTGAACCAAGTTTGTAACAACTCATCCGTTACAAAGGCATCTCGGCCTTTCGCAGCATGGCGGTCTATACGCTCGATGGCCTCGAAAATATCATGCAGGCGCTGAACATCATCTCTCAAAGCGGCACCGCTTCGCCGAGGACGCGCTCGCGGATACGCGGCGACAGGCCCTTTTCGCTGACCACATCGACCTTGCACCCGAGCATATCCTGGAGATCCATGAGCAGGCCGCCCATATCGAACAGGCTACGCCCCGCCTCCATGTCGACCAGGAGGTCGAGATCGCTGCTCTGATCCGAGTCGCCACGCGCCACCGAACCGAAGACGCGGAGATTGCGGGCGCCATGGCTCGCAGCAAGACGCAGCACGTCGCCACGTTTTTCTTGCAGCTTCGTTGAGAGGCTCATGGTCCGGCTCCGGGGTCGAAATACCCAACTCAATTATTATAGCATAAATGCATGGCCCCTGCGCCCGCCTGCCCTCAATAGAGCCCGTCCAGGGTTTCGCGGTAGCGGTCGATGATGGCGTGGCGGCGAATTTTCAGGGTCGGGGTCATTTCGCCGTTGTCGATGGCGAAGGGCTCTGGCGCGATGGCGAAGCGCTTGACCTTCTCGATCGGCGACAGGCCCTCGCCGGCGCGCCGCACGACCTCGGCGAGGGCGCCGTGGAAATCGGCGTCGGAGGCCAGCTCGGCGAGGCTCCGGCCCTTGCCATGGCGGTCGATAAAGTCGCCGTCGGGCACGATCAGCGCCACCAGATGGGCGCGGCGGTCGCCATAGACCATGACCTGGGCGATCTCCGGCTCCAGGGCGAGCACCCCTTCGACGCGCTGGGGTGCGATGTTGTCGCCGCCGGAATTGACGATGATATCCTTCTTGCGGTCGGTGATGTGG
>ERZ813253.337-NODE-337-length-17122-cov-3.602177_pt1 | contig 17122 bp, 10 predicted proteins | sample MGYA00520893_ERZ813253 | MGnify/ENA primary metagenome ERZ813253 (study PRJEB31669, sample SAMD00080414) | marine metagenome | biome: oceanic hadal pelagic zone biome; feature: marine hadalpelagic zone; material: sea water | place: Pacific Ocean:Izu-Bonin Trench...
CACACTCTTCCCCCTCACGACGCCCTGCCGATCTCAACAAGGTCAAAAATCGACCAAAACAACCACCTCTCAGGAGCCAGTATGAACTTTTCTACACCTTTTATTCCATCAATCCAAGTGATTATGAACCAACCTGCAGCAACTGGCAACCCAGCAGGACCAGCCGCGCCAGGGCAGGTAAGTGATGCAGTTGCACTTGTTGATGGAGCAGCCACTGAACAAGAAGGTGGTTCGTCTTTGAATCCATTTGGAGATAACTTTTTCTTTATCCTGATGCTCTTTGTCTTAGGCATGATTATCTTTAGCGCTTTCGGTGGTCGAAAGCAACGCAAGAAGCGAGCTTCAATGTTGGACTCTTTAAAGAAGCATGACCAAGTTATCACGCGAGGCGGTGTGTTTGGATCAATTGTTGAAATTAAAACGGATCGCGTTGTACTTAAAGTTGATGAGTCATCAAACACAAGAATTACTGTTGTTCGTGATAGTATCGAAAAAGTAACGAGCGATAGTACTAAGTAATTTTCCCTTTTCCTCTATCTCTTCTACGGATTTATTAATAAATGCAGAATCTTATTACCAAGATCATCTTGATCGCACTCATTCTCATCGGCTGTGCATTTGCAGTCACACCCCCTGAGAAAAAAATTAGACTTGGTCGCGACCTTAGTGGTGGCGTCAGTTTGGTTTATTCGGTACGAATGGATGACGATACTCTTGACAGACAGGCAGTTTTGTCGCAAACGATTGAAGTGCTCAAAGAGCGGGTGAATCCCGATGGTGTCCTTGACATTCAAATGACACCACTTGGCACCGATCGAATCGAAGTTGTGATGCCTCTACCAAATGCCGAGGTAAAAGAACTTGCAGATACATATCGTGCAAAACTCGGTGTTTTACTGGAAAAAGCCCAGATACGACCGGGCGAACTTGATCAATCGTTGGCTGATGGTGACGCAGTCATCAAATTTGGTGGTGAAGCAGGCAGAGGTCAACTTGTTCAAGATTTGCAAAGGGCATGGACAGAACTCAAGGAAGCCCTTGATTACTTGAAACAAGATCCAAATGACGGTTTGTTTGAACAACGCGTTGCAGATCTAGAAATTGATGTAGAAGATCTTCGCGAACAACTTCTTGCGATGAGTCTTGATAAAAATGAATTGATGCGATTGATTCAACTTTCCAGAGCAGGTGAACCAATCCGTGACGAGAAAGGATTTGTAATTCGTGAAGAAGGAACAGGCGAAATCCTTCGCGGTACAGCGCCTCGCGATACTGCTCTTGTCGAACTTGCAATGGCGTATCCGCAGCTCTCTTCACAACTCACGGAACTTGTTGGCTGCTATGATGATTATCAGAATAAACGAACAGGTTTCGATGACCCAGAAGATCTCATTCGAATGCTGCGTGGTGCGGGCGTTTTGGAATTTCGCATTTCAGTTTCTTCTGGCAAAGGAGAGGGAGTTGACGTTGATGATCTTCGAACGCAACTTGCGAAGGTCGGTCCTGATAACACAGACTCAACAGTTGCAAGTTGGTTTCCTTTAAATGAACTGAACGCATGGGCGGACACACCTGCAGCTAGATCAGCACTGCGAGATGATGTTCGTATATACTTTGCTTCAACACGCTCACTTGAAGCAGCGGAATATGATGGTGAGTATTTCCTTCTCCTATACGATGATGAGGCTCGAGCGTTAACACATCGTGGTGGCAAGAAGTGGTCAGTGACCGCTGCATACTCGTCCGCCGACCAATTTGGTCGTCCAGCAGTAGCATTCAGACTTGATGCCCCCGGCGCGAATGCAATGGGTCGTCTAACAGGTGCGCATGTCAATGAACCTATGGCGATTGTCTTGGACGGACAAGTCTACACAGTGGCCAATATCAGTACACAAATCAATGGCCAAGGGCAAATTACAGGTAGTTTTTCACAAGCAGAAGTTGATTACTTGCTCCGAGTACTTGCTGCAGGTTCACTTGAAGCGAGGCTTAGTGCTGACCCAATTGCTGTAAACATCATTGGACCAACGCTTGGACAAGATAACTTAAGCCGCGGACTTTCTGCCTTTGGATATTCAGTCATCGCCGTCATGACTTTTATGTTGTTCTACTACCTCACAGCAGGTTTGGTAGCCAACCTTGCACTTATTGCAAACGGTCTCATCATCTTCGGTGTGATGGCGTTGATCGACGGCACGTTTACGCTTCCGGGTTTAGCAGGTGTTGTTCTTACCATGGGGATGGCAGTTGATGCGAACGTTCTGATTTTCGAACGTATCCGCGAAGAACTTGACGCTGGTGCTCGCGATCTCCGTGAAGCAATTCGCGAAGGGTATAACAAAGTTTTCAGTACAATTATTGACGCGAACTTAACAAACCTGATTATATGTTTTGTCTTGTATAAAACTGCGACGACTGAAGTGAAAGGGTTTGCTGTTACGCTATCAATTGGTATTGTTGCGACGCTCTTTACTTCGTTGTTTATGACTCGTGTCATCTTTATGATTTATACAGATGTCCTTGGGCGTCGAACATTACCAATGTTACCGATCGTTTTTCCAGCAATCGCACGAATGTTGCATCCGAACTGGAACTGGGTTGGACTACGTAAAGTATTTTGGGCTATTAGCCTTATCGGAGTTGTGATTTCGATCTGGGCAGTGATGCATCGTGGCGTACAAATTCTTGATACCGAATTCAGAGGTGGCGTCTCGATCACAATGCGAACCAAGCCAATCGAAGAGGGAAGGCTGATGCTTACCCATACAGGCGATGGCTCTGTCGAGGAGCGGGTGCATACCATCGGCGATGGTGCTAGCATTCAATTAGCGAAACTTGAATCAGAATTGCAGGTTGCTAAGAAAGAAAAAAAGAGAGAAACCGATAGCGATGAACGGATCAAGAGGCTGATCGATGAACGCATTAAGACCCTGAATAGCCAGATTGCAATCAAGCAAATACTCGTGGAACTTGCTGGTGCAACAGTACTTACAGTTGGCGAACCACAGGTCAATGATGTTGGGAAAGTCGTTTCTGACGGTTTCCAAATCAAAATTGCCAACCCTCCAACAATTGAAGACAAAACACTTGTCACCGCGACAGTCGTTGAAGCAATTACAAATGCCTTTGGAGATGACCTTGACGTTCCACCTGCACTCACCTTTACTGGCGCCGGTACCACTGAATTCCAAAAATACACGCATCAGATTTCAAGAGATGCTACAACTGTTGGCGACGTTCTTGGTCGGGGTGTGCGTGGAAACATAAGTGATTTTAGAGGTGGTGTCATCGTTTTTGTTGAAAACATGAACCCTGCAGTTTCGCTTGAAGAAGTTGAAAATCGTATTGACCGCATGCGTCAACAACCCGAATATGCTCGTGTCGCTGCTGGGCGTGAAGTTAAAGTCTTCGGAGTCCGAAGAGGTGACGAAGATGGTTTTACTTCTATCGCAGTTGCTGTCTATGACCAAGACATTAATTATCTCAAGAGTGATCCTGAACTTGTTGATGAACGAGTTGCAGCAACTGAATGGCAATTAATAGAAACTGCTTTAAGCCAACCACAAAGTTTGGATCAAGTAAGTAGTTTCTCTTCACAAATTGCTCGAACGATGAAAGCAAAAGCAATTGTCGCCGTTGTTTTATCTTTGCTTGGCATTCTTGCGTACATTTGGTTCAGGTTTGGTTCACTGCGGTACTCCTTGGCAGCAATTGCTGCGTTGATGCACGATGTGATCTTAACATTAGGCGCCCTCGCACTGGCAGGGTATGTTGCAAACATAGCATTCTTTAGTCAAACCCTCAAGATTGAAGCATTCCAAATTGACCTTGGCGTTATTGCTGCTCTTTTGACTGTGATAGGGTATTCACTGAACGATACGATTGTCATCCTCGACCGTATTCGTGAAAACAGAGGGAAGCGACCATTGCCAACGATGGAAATTGTGAACAACTCAATCAACCAAACGATCAGTCGAACTGTTCTGACTTCTGTGACAACGTTGATTGCTGTTGCGATTATTTACATGGTAGGGGGCAGCGGTATTCGCCCGTTTGCGTTCTGTTTGCTTGTGGGCATCATCGTTGGTACATACAGTTCGGTGGCAATAGCCGCTCCATTGGTATTCAAAGGTCATTCTCCTCAACCCAAGCGACTAGATACTGACGAATAACACTGGTTATACCTTTGATTTCAAGTGAAAAGCGAGCAGCAACCGATTGATAGATAGAAGCCAAGGAGGGCATCTTATGTCGGGTACATCTAAAGCAGTGTTGTCGATTTGTGTGTTGTTGCTTGCTGGTCTTGTTGTTTACTATGGCATGGCGCCAGTGGATCAGACATCTCTCTCAATTGGTGACATTCCTGCCCGTAACGCAAATAACGTACGGTTGTTTGGTCGCGATCTTGATGCTGCAACCGCTGCTCTTGGCATTCCATCTCCGATCGTTGAGCTTACAGAAGAACCAGTTGCTCTGGAAACATTCCCCTCAAATCCTGTAGTTGTTGAATCTTTACCGCCTGTAGTTAAGGAACCTGCGACTGTAAAAGAACAAGTCTATTACACCGTTGTTTCAGGTGATACACTTGGTGAGATTGCACACAAGTTACTCGGCTCTGCGAGGTACGCTTCGAGGATCGCTGCTTTGAATAACATCAATGACCCACGTTCGCTGCAACTTGGTCGTAGCCTGCGTATTCCAGAAATTGCAGCTACAAAGGTAAATCCGCCGGTAGTACAATCCGAGATTCCTGCCAATACAACGATGCATATGATTAAAGACGGTGAGACGCTCAGTGATATCGCTGAAGATTATCTCGGTTCCCCACATCAGTGGAGGGCTATTTGGAATGCGAACAAATCACGCATTTCAAATCCAGACCGACTTGTAGTGGGTAGGTCGATCGTCATTCCATAAAATTCGATCTCAACCCGCTAAAATAAATTATCCCATACTTAGTATTTTTAACCCCAAATTTAATTGACTCGCAGTGAATTAAATTTTGGCACATTTAATTCACTGCGGATTAATTAATTTCGGTAGGATGTTTGTTATGCAGCAAAGACACTGGAAGATCGACGGTAGTGGGGGCGAGGCTATTCATGGCACAACAGATGAGGGAGCTCATCCGAGTTGCAACCTCATCATCGCACATGGGTTTAAGGGGTATAAAGATTACGGTTGTTTCCCTTGGCTTGCCCGAAAAGCAGCGGAAGCTGGTGCGAGGTCACATCGTTTTAACTTCTCACACTCGGGCATGCTAGCGAAGGACGGTCCATTTGAACGAGCGGATCTATTTGAAGTTGACACTTGGAATAAGCAGGTTGAAGACCTCAAAGCAATTGTCGATCATTGCGGCACTCCCGATTTGCCCACAATTCTACTTGGGCATTCAAGGGGTGGAGTAGCGAGCCTTCTCGCTGTTGGTCGGGGGGAAATCGATGTCGATCATCTGATTTTATTATCTTCACCTTCGACGTGTAATTCTCTCGATGAGAAAACACAGCAGTTACTTTTAACTCAAGGGTATATTGAAAGCCCATCATCGAGAACCAACCAGATGCTACGTGTTGGGAAATGTTTTCTAGAAGAACAGTTTGAAGACCCCGAAAGTCATGATCTTCTTGCACTTGCAACTAGGATTGAAATACCAATAACCGTGATCCATGGTGATGATGACCAAACCGTTCAACTAGAATCGGGTGAAGCGGTCTCAAGAGTTGCAAAACAGGGAACTTTATTGCCTATTCATGGGGGTAATCATGTGTTCAACACGCCAAACCCTTTCCCGCTTGATGGCGAAGCCTCACCACAATTACAAGCAGTGTGGGAAGCGCTTCTAAACATTATTACTCAGTTGTGACCGTTTCTTGTGATGTTACAACAGTTTCAACAGTTGGCATTGACTCTTCGCGTGCATGGACTGAAGCAGCAATCATGCCATCGTCGCCGACTTCTTCAATGGTCACTGAAACACGTTTAGAAACACCGCGTTCTTGCATCGTTACTCCGTAGAGTTTGTCACACTCCATCATTGTCCGCTTATGGTGAGTGATCACAATGAAGTGACTTTTTTCAAGGAAACTGTGCAGTGCTCGACTGAATCGATGCGTGTTTGATTCATCAAGGGCGGCATCAACTTCGTCTAGAATACAGAAAGGCGCTGGTTTTGCACGGAATATACTGAGTAAAAGAGCAACAGCAGTCATCGCTTGCTCGCCACCGGAGAGTTGACTGATGACCCGTGGTTGTTTGCCCGGAGGTTTCGCCTTGATTTCAATGCCCGCCTCGAGCAAGTCAATGTTGCCATCTTCATCAGGCAAGAGCATAATGTCAGCGCTACCGCCACCAAAGAGTTGTCTAAAGGTACCGCTTGGTCCTGCGAAGTGTTCACGGATGTCATTAAATACAGTTTCAAAACGAGTTTTACTTAGTTCTTCAAGTTCGCGTATGAGTGCAACGAGTGTTTCTTTCGCGTTATCAATATCCACAACTTGGTTTGCTAGATCAATGTTACGATCAGCAAGCGTAACTTCCTCTTCAATTGCATCAAGATTAACATTACCGAGTTTCTTGATTTCAATTCTCAGTTCCTCAACTTCTACATCCATCGACTCGCGATCTTCTGCTGGTCGGTCAGACTCTATATTTGTTGAACTCCACGCAGAGTAAGCAGGGTGGATATCAATTTCTAATTCTTCCAGAGATCTCTCTTCAAGGTTCTCTCTTCGGATCTCCGCTTCACGGCGGCTTAACTCAATCGCGTTAAGGTTACGTTCAAGGAGAGTTGCTTTTTCACGAGCATGTTGTAAATGCATCGCTGCTTGTTCAAGGCTTGTTGCAATAGCCTCGGTTTTTTCCTTGTACAGATCAAGTTCCCCTTGGCATCGTTCAACTTTTTGCGTTCTTGAATTAATTTCATCAATCGCATCTTGGTGTGAACCTTCAAACTGTTCAATTTGCCCGAGTCGGCGAGCGACCTGACCTTGGTACAGTTCGCGTTGCCTCGATGCTTCTTCGATTGCTGAATCGAGATGTCGAAGTTCGCGGCGGTTGGCTTCATATTTCTCACCAATTTGTCCAAGTTCAACTCTTGCTGAAGTGAGTTTTTCAGTGGTGATCTGCGACTGTTCTTGCGAGTCTTCAAGTTCTTCTCGAATTCGAGTACGGTTTGTGTTGAGTGTGGCAACTTTTTCCGAACATTGTGATGTTTGTTCTCTCGTAATTTGCAATTCAGTTGTTGCTTGATACAAATTAGAATCAATTTCCTCAAGTTCATCTTGCAGAACAACAGTTTGCCTATTTGTGCGTCGCATTTCATCATCGAGACGTTGTTGTTGGTATTGAGCTTCAACTACAGAATTCCTTGCTGCTCGAACATGATGCGCTGAATCACGTTGCTGTGATTTTGCTTGTTCACTTTCATGTAGTAGATCACTGAGTTGTGTTTGCCTTTGATCTATTTGTTGATCAAGAGCGGCAACTTCTACGCTCAAGGCTCCAAGTTCAATACGTCTTGTAAGCCAACCCGTTTGGCTTGTAGCAGAGGCTTGGCCGATGTATACGCGACCGTCCGCTTCAAGTAAATCGCCATGTTGTGTAACAAAACGCCATCTTGGCATTGTTGCTGACAATTCCCAGGATGTGATAAGGTTGTCAACAACTGCAGTTGTACCCAATAAACTTTCAACTGCTTTCCTCGCATTTTCTTTTACCTTAATGATTGAAAGCAGTGGGGTGATCGAGGGATGATCAAATGATGCCAGAGGTTCTCTGACGGTTGTATCGGCAGCAATGAGGCCAACTCTTCCTACAACTGATTGCAATGATGCCCCAACTCGTTGAATTGCTTCGCCGTCGTTGAGGAGTAGAAGTTGAATATTACTGCCAAGTGCTGCTTCAACGAGTTTAGCGTCTGCGTGGCTTGTGTCAATCGCATCACCGATGAGCCCCTGAATTTCAGGAAACTCTTCTTGATGATCAAGGACATATTTGACAGCATCGGTGAGACCTTCTCGTGCCTCTTGCATTTCTTCTAGTAGGTGAAGGCGTGAACCAGAGGCAGCTCGTTGGTGTCGCATTGTATCAAGATCACTTGTAAGTACTTCTGCTTGCTCGCCAAGAGTTGCAGCGGCATTGTCATGAGAACGCAATACTTCCTCATGTTTTTCAACAGTAGCTTGAGCCTGTTGAAGGTCAAGTGTAGTTGCATCTCGTTGTTGTTCAAGTATGGCAATTTCTTCAAGTAGTTGTGCTTGGTTTACGCTGACTCGATCTTGTTGCTGGTTTAGATTTGAGACTCGTTCTTTCGCAGACTCAAAACGCGATTTATATTGCGATTCATCTGCAGTTACAGATTCAATTTGTTCTTGCACTGAAGCAAGAGCATCTTGGAGATCAACAGACTTTTGTTGACATTCAGCATGGCGAGTTGTGATTGCATCAACAGCTCTGTCTGCTTCTGCAAGACGCTCGCCCGAAGCAGCTATTTCTTCTTTTACATCTTCTCGCTGACCTGAAATAGATTCAAGACGTGATTTTAATTCGCGAAGTTGATGGCGTTCGTCTTCTACTTGCTCTTTGGCTTCGGTGATCGACCTTGTCATCATGTCGCGACGTTGCGTGGTGTGATGCAGAGCGGCTTCGTCCTCAGTTTGTTGATGGAGCAACGTTTGGTGTTCTTTTTGTAGTTCTTCTTTTGCGACTTCTCTTGATCGTTTTGTGTCTTCAAGATCGATTAACATTGCACTGAGTTCTGTTCTTTCTTTTTCGATTGATACAAGTTGACTTGTTAAGCCCATCACTTGTGCGTGCAATTCGTGAAACTGATCAAGAGCAATGGTTGTCTTTAATTCACGCCAACGCCCATCAAGTTCGTTGAATTTACGCGCTTTTTCTGCTTGACCACGAACAATACGTAATCGCCTCTCAGTATTTGCCAATTGCTCACGAATGCGAACGAGGTTTACTTCAGTGCGTTCAAGTTTACGTTCGGATTCCTTGCGTCGTGTTTTAAAACGAGAAATGCCAGCTGCTTCTTCAAGAATGCCACGGCGTTCCACAGGGTTGGCCTGCAACATTGCTGCAACTCGACCCTGTTCGATGATCGAATATGCGTTTGTTCCGATGCCGGTGTCAAGAAATAATTCTCGAATATCTTTAAGACGTACTTTAGAACCATTAATGACATATTCACTTCGACCATCGCGGTAGAGTCTTCGTGTTACAGCAACTTCATCTGTATCAACTGAAAGGAATCGGCGGTCTGCAGGATCCTTTGCTTGTTTGTTTGTGATTGGATTATCAAAAGTGAGGGTTACTACAGCAGCACCAAGTGGCTTGCGAACAGCTGAGCCCGCGAAGATAACATCGAGCATCTCTTCGCCGCGTAAACTTTTCGCTGAACGTTCACCAAGAACCCAACGCACTGCATCGACGACATTGGATTTACCACAGCCATTTGGACCCACGATTCCAACAATCGGCGCATCGAATAGAAACTCCGTTTTGTCAGCGAAGGACTTGAATCCAGCGATGGTGATTTTTGATAGCCGCATGTAGAAGGACCTCCTGTCTCAGATTTCAACTTCATCCTGAAGTTGCCCACGCATATTTCCCAAGAAAACACGCTTTTCAACATACTCTTTCGGGTATATGCCCCTCATGGGTTCAAAAAAGGGGATCATTGAATCCTTTATTCGAAGTGGTGATACGCCTCACCGCATGTTCTGCTCATCATAACGTGGGAAAGTAGGGATACCAAGCAAAAAAGGGCATTTTCGAGTCTCTTTTGAGGCTTGTTACAAGACCAACGAACAGGGTTATTTTGCTTCTTCATCCTCAACCACGGGTGGGGGTGGTATGTCAATAAACCGCGATGTATCAGTGGGCTCTGCTGGATCATCAAAATTCTTTCGTGGTTGTATCACTGTGTGCGACGTTAAACGCTCAATTGTTGCGAGTAAACGATCCTGCTGGGCTTTGAAATCAACGACTTTGTCATTCATGCCAAGAAGATGTTCCTCCCTCCAGAGGGAGTGCAAAACCCCAATTGTGCGTGAATATGAGAGATTGAGTCCCACGGTAGGAGATTCAGGGATGGGTTTGTGGGCTAAAAAATAGATAAATGCAGGAAGTTTTTGAGATATTGTTTCAGTGAGAGTTCCACGATTGTCGTCTGTCTTAAAATAAACATCGAGGAGTTCCTCAGAAGAGTCTGAACCCTTGAGCATAAACCGGTTTGACCATGTTGCAAACATAAGAGGATCTTGAATTTTAAGATCTCCAAGGAGAATAATTTTTGGAAGTCCTGCTTGGGTGCAGTAGATGAGTGGATACTCACTTGGGACGACGTAAAGTTCAAACTTTTTATCAACGACTCTACCCATGATCGCGTGGTCATTACGACTTATTAATGTTTCCGCGGTACGTAACCGAATTTCTAACGTTTCATCGTTAAGAAGCGGTCGTAAAGCAACAGCAATTCGTGGATCCGTTGGCATATTCCTGAGTAAGTCAATTGCTTCAAGCCGACCTCCAAATGAAATACCTTTGGTCGCAGCATCAATGAGGTGGTCAACGACAACTGCATCACCAAGTCTACCGCCAGTTCGCATTCCTGCAAGTCGTGGTAGATCATCAGGGTGATCGTAAAGATCGCGAATAACGGGAAGGGAACGTTCTCCAATTGCTTGCCACCGCCAAGATGCAGCATCAGCGTTTTTGGCGCTGGGATCGAGAAGGAGAAGTCGCTTGATGTTCAGCGCATTTTGTTCTGGGTTTACCGTGCGTAGGTTTATGTGAAGCATGAGATTCATAAAACCATCTACATCAGCACTCCAAGAAGGGGGAAGAGTGATGTCAACAATCTCATCATTTACAGCGCGAGCAGTTAAAGTACCTTGACCTGCTTCTTCTGGAAAACGCCGGTTAATTGCAGTTTGGATGAGCCTTGCTCTTTGGTGGCTAGGTGAGAAAAGAACAAGTTGCATGGAAATTGTTCTTGTGACTTCCCCGCCTTCAAGAATTCTTCCAGAGGTTCGATGTACCGTTTCACTTCCTACTGCTTCTGGATCAGCAAAAGGGTTAATAAAAATTGGACCTTGAGCAATTGCGAGTTCTTTCGTTTGTGTTCGCCCTGTTCGCAGGTCGCCAACTCGAAGAATAGTCGGCAGCAATATTCCACCTTCTAAACTTATCGTACCGCTGCTTGGTTCTATAAATACCTGTACATCAAATAAGGTGCCACGAAGTGCTGGATGATTTTTACGAACACCTGTTGGCGCAGATTTTCTGCCCTTTGCAACTTGGGGGATAATCCCCTCAACGATGACAACTGCTGTATCTTTGGAATCAAGCAGGGCTTCGGGTGTGAGATTGCCCCATCCACGAGTTGTTTCCCCAACACCTCGCTTCGCGAGATCAGCGATCATATGTGAACGAACTTGTGGTGGCACATCTTGGGAACCCGTCCCTTTGAGATTGACAACAAGCCCATAACCAGCTGCGATGAGCGGTTGATATTCATCACGGTACTCCTTGGTGTATCCAAGCAATGCGACATGTTGCTTCACGGTGCCGCGGAGCATATTGGGGACTTCGCCACTGAAGGTCGGTCTAACCCGTTTGGGGCGGGCACGCTCATCAGCCCGCTCGATGGTTGAGCAACTTGTGAGGAGGAGGGCGATTGTGATCAGTGCAAAAATTCGCATCTGGGGATTGTAGACAATAAACTGACCCCGGGTTAGTTTATTTACTTGTTACCAATAAACTATCCCAAGGTCAGTTTATTCTTGTAATGGCAAGCCCATCTCCCAGTGGTAAAAGTGAATAATCTATTCTATCGTCAGCAATCAAAAACGCTGCAAGTTCACGTGTGGCAATGGTGTTCGGGTCATCGAAGGTGTCATTGGCAACTTGTCCACCATAAAACATGTTGTCGATTGCAATGATGCCACCTTTTCGAAGAAGTTGCAGCCCAAGTTCATAGTAGTTCTTACTATTTATTTTATCAGCATCGATGTACATGAAGTCGAAGGTGCTCGCGTTGCCTTCATCGAGTAGTGTTTGCAACGAGTCAAGTGCAGGCCCAATTCGCACATTGATTTTACTTGAAACTCCTCCAATTTCCCATGCGGGTTTTGCATATTGCAAATACTCGTCCGTGACATCGCAAGCAATCAACACCCCGTCACAAGGAAGTACTTCCGCGATCGCAAGCGCACTTGCCCCGGTGTAAACACCCACTTCAATTGCGTTTTTTGTGTCTATAGACGATGCAAGGAACGCAAGAAACTGTAACTGTTCAGGCGAAGTGAGCATCTCGCTATCTTCTAGTTCAAGTGTTTCATCACAGAGTTTTTGCATTGCAGGGGATGGTCTGCACGCATGGGCTCGAAACCACGCATTCATTTCAGGTTGCAGTTGCTTCGTTGTGCTTGACATGGATGGAATAATACTCGCTAGTGTTGGTTCGGGTAGAATGTGGGGCTCAACATCTTTTTGTAGGACCCAAAAATGCTCCATACCGCTGACCCAAATCTTAGAAATATTGCCATCATTGCGCATGTTGACCATGGAAAAACTACTTTGATCGATGCATTGTTGGCTTTTTGTGGAGCAATGAAACTGAATCGAGATGAAGCGGATTGTATTTTGGATTCTGATCCGCTTGAAAAAGAGCGGGGCATTACGATTACTTCCAAAAACTGTGCAGTAACGTATTGCCCTCATACTGGCGAGTACGCTGATAAAACATGCCGAATAAACATCATCGACACGCCGGGGCACGCAGACTTTGGCGGAGAAGTTGAACGCGTTCTGAAGATGGCTGATGGTGTCTTGCTTCTTGTTGATGCTTTTGAAGGTCCAATGCCTCAAACTCGTTTTGTATTAGGCAAAGCACTTGAACTTGATCTCCCAATTATTGTGGTGATCAATAAGTGTGACCGTCCAAATGCTCGTGCTGAAAAAGTTGTAGACGAAGTCTTTGACCTACTCGTCGCTCTTGGTGCAAGCGATGAACGCTTAGATTTTCAAGTGATCTACGCATCGGGGCGTGACGAATGGACAAGCACTGAAGAAGGTGTGCATGAAGGCAATATGCACCCGCTACTTGATGCAATCATGTCACATTTACCATCACCTGTCGGATACGCGGACGTTCCGCTGCAAATGCTCATTGCAAGTTCGGAGTATTCGCCCTATACAGGAAGAATTGCAATTGGTCGAATTGTTTCAGGAGCATTAACAGCTGGCCAAGCAGTAACAATTTGTCATGAAGATAGTAATCGCATCGCTCGCGCACAAAAAATCTATCGTTTTAAAGATTTAGGCAAAACTCCTGCAGAAATTATATCGGTGGGTGACTTATGTGCTGTAGAAGGGATTGGTGATTTTGAAATTGGCGATACGATTGCTTGCCCAGAACAACCAAATCCAATTGCGCGTATTGCTGTAGACGAACCGACGTTGCATATGTTATTCCGCGTCAATGATTCACCAAATGCTGGAACATCTGGCAAGTACGTGACTTCCCGTCAAATTTCAGATCGTCTTCAGCGTGAACTTCGCTCTAACTTGGCACTGCGCGTAGAAGCAGGAGATAGCGCAGAAGAATTTAAAGTATCAGGGCGTGGGCTGTTACATCTAGGCATCTTGCTTGAAAATATGCGTCGTGAAGGGTACGAACTCACAGTAGGTCGACCACAAGTAATTGAAAAAACGATTGATGATGTCACGTGTGAACCCATTGAATTACTTACCGTGAACGTAGATGAACCACATGTTGGCGCGGCAATGGAATTGCTCGGTTTGCGAGGTGGAGAAGTCCAAACAATTGAACAACGCTTAGATCGCATGCACATTGAATGTGAGATACCCGCTCGTGGGTTGATTGGTTTGCGTAGTCACATGATGACTGCAACTGGAGGCGAAGCAGTGATGTATCACTGCTTCCAAAAGTATGCCCCTATTCGAACAACGATCTACAGAAGAGCCAGCGGCGTATTAATCGCAACAGCTCCCGGAAGTGCAACAACGTATTCGATGTTGAACATTTCTCAACGTGGCGTGTTGTTTGTTGAACCGCAAGATGTCATTTATGCAGGACAGATTGTTGGTGAAAATGCACGTGACAATGATCTTGATGTCAACATCACAAAAGGCAAAGCATTTTCAAATGTTCGTGAGTCAAACAAAGAGGCAACGGTTGTATTGAAAGCGTCAAGAGAGATCACACTTGAGGCGGCACTCGAATATATTCAAGACGATGAATTGGTCGAGATTACACCCAACGATATTCGGTTACGCAAGAAAGAACTTAGCGAAACAAAACGCAAACAACTTGCACGTAAGAAGCAGTAATTACGGGCAGTTTCCCCAAGAACCAACAATGAGCAAGAGATCTGAGACATCCACTACGCCATCGCCATTGACATCAGCGGAGCCATTGGTGCCCCATCGAGCGATCACTGCAAGAATGTCAGTTACGCCGATTTCACCGTCACCATTGATATCACCTACGCATGCATTTTCGTTGCAATAGTTGTAGCCAACTTTGACTGCATCCACGGCTGCTTCAACAACGGAAGCTGCATTCAGATCTCCAACTGTGAAGCGAATTCGCATCGTGTCATTTGGAGAAACACCTGGGATGTCAGCAACAGCCCAATTGCGCGTAAACCATCCGCCATTGACTTCAGGTCCAGTTGGTCCAACGATTTCAAGTTCATTCCAACTTGTGCCATCGTCATCTGAAATTTCGATGACAAAGATATCATTTTGTGGATCATCGCCGTTGCAGTTTGAACCATTGTTATACCAGAAGTCATATGAAAGAACGGCAGCATCTGCTGAAGCGTCTAGTGTTGGGGAAGTTAAGATGGTTGTGCCGTCATCAATATCTTCATCTGCAGAATTGCCCGTGACAAAGCACATGCCAGAGCCATCTGAATCACTTCCGGGATCGCAGCGAACGCCTCCTTGCGTTGGTGTGACACGAGTCCAGTTTCCAGTCCCCGCACCAGCGTACACAGACCAACCAGTATCACTGTTGAAGTCATCATCAAAACTTGCTTCATAACCCGACCATGCATCACCCGACCAAGTTGTGTCTGGCGCGCTGTAGGGGCTTGATGACATATCACCATCAGTGGTTTCAACCGTGAAGTAGTAACTTACAGTTGCACCACAGTCGAGTGTAGGGAATACTGCGCGGTAATTGTCACCACCATCGTGGACGAGGGGTAGATCAACTGATAAACCGTTTGCTGACATATGCATAGTTGCAGTGATGGGATCAGGCGTGGCGTTACTTCCGGAAATAATGATTGGAATTTCAGTTCCACCAGTTGGCTCTAACCAAACTGGGCGACCACTTGGATAATTCCATGTGAGCGAGACTGATTCAAGTGCCATGTTTACTGCAGCAACACAGTCGATGATCCCATGTCCGTAACTGTTGTCTTCGCCTGCTGATCCAAGATCGACTGCTGTTGCATAGAGAATTTCTTTAATCATTTCAACTTCAAGATCAGGATTTGCTTGCACCATGAGTGCAATCGCACCGTTGATGTGCGGTGATGCCATTGAGGTGCCGCTATACGTCGAGTATCCACCGGGTGTACTTGAATAGGTATCAACACCTGGGGCAGCAATGTCTGGTTTAATAGCAGATGCACCTGAAGGCGTACAGTTTGTTGGGCCACGTGAAGAGAAACTTGCGATCGGGAAACTTGCATTATGTGGATCAATCGCAGCGACTGCGCACGTGCGGTAGTCGTCAGTTGCTCGGTCAGCGGGACGCCGTAAACCTGAACTTCCCTCGTTTCCAGCCGAGAAAAGAACAACACAGCCCGCTGCTTCAAGCGCGTCTAAGTATGTCCAAAATGTTTGATCACAGTTTGGATATCCATGACCGGAAGTGAGCCCCCAAGAGTTTGAACAAACCCGAGGTACGTCCCACACAGTTGAAGGGTCCCCGTCAGGATCAAGGAACCACTGGAATGTTTCAATTGAATCTGCAACAGTTTCTGAAATGCCACCTCGGTCGATGCCTGCGGAAGTAATCCAATGTGCACCGGGTGCAACGCCGATTCCTTGACCGGGCGAACCACCACACACGGTGCCCATCGTATGAGTGCCATGGCTGCCTGCGTCAAATGGAAAATCATGGTTGTACGTGTAAGGGTCAAGGAAGGCCCATTCAGGATGGCCGGAATATTCTGGGCGTAGTCCAGCCCATCGACTTGCCAATGCTTCGTGACTTCCGTCAACGCCTGTATCTAGTGTTGCTACAAGGACACCTTCGCCGGTGAATCCCATATCCCAAACTTCGGTTGCACGGATTGCGGTGATACCATTTTCAACACCTCCGCGGTTTTCGTTTCCTTCTTCGACTTCACCCATCTCTACGGGTCTGACAATTTCAATTTCATAGTTCAAATAAATATGACCTACATCGTCACGCTTTGCAAGGTTCGTTATTACTTCTGGTCTTGCTTCGATGCGGATGACATTTGCGATCCAAAACGGTTGTACATTTTCTACAAGGTTGTTGCGTTGTAGTGATGTGAGTGAATTTACAATTGATCGCTGTGAATCAGTTGCAACGTTTTGTAACGTTTCAACGACAAGTTCATGGCGTGCTGATCGGGTGAATCTTTCTCTACTGATGGAGTCAGAGAGCGACTTGATATCAACTTGTTCATCCATATAAATAAGGGCGGAGACTGTGCCATTTGGTCCAACCTCATGCATCTTGTCTTGTAGATTCTCATCGATTTGTATTTCGGCATATGCTGTGCAAAGTATGCCAATCACTGGAAGGGCGGGTAACAATTGTCGTAAATGGATCATCTTTACTCCTTATCGAATTTCGTTCAAACTACCGTTTCGTCCTACTATGAGCCTATTAGAGTTTAAAACCCGATTGGTTGCAAATAATAAAGTGCCGTGGGTTAGTTTTTTAGTCGCAATCGCCCCAATTAGCGATGAAAATGAGCAAATCTTCGATATCAACGATGTCATCTGCGTTGAGATCAGCAAGGATACCCGGCGTTTCCCATTCTCCAAGAAGGATCAAGAGGTCACTAGCATTGACAGATCCGTTATAAGTAAAGTC
>ERZ813253.338-NODE-338-length-17054-cov-11.360135_pt1 | contig 17054 bp, 14 predicted proteins | sample MGYA00520893_ERZ813253 | MGnify/ENA primary metagenome ERZ813253 (study PRJEB31669, sample SAMD00080414) | marine metagenome | biome: oceanic hadal pelagic zone biome; feature: marine hadalpelagic zone; material: sea water | place: Pacific Ocean:Izu-Bonin Trench...
ATGATGATTCTCTCTTGCGCATTCCCCAATATTATTGGTGCCATGTTCATGCTACCCAAATTGAAAGAGGCATTAGATGACTATTGGTCACGCTATCAAGCAGGAAAATTTCAGACCTTTAAATAAGGAAAGTGATGGAGTAAAAAAAAGCCGCATTTAATGCGGCTTTTTTTGTTCAATTAATAATGATGGAAATTTATTTGATAAGCATCATTTTTTGAGTTTCTGTAAACCCGCCAACTTCAGCTTTCACGAAGTACATACCGCTGGGCACATTTGAAGCATCCCAAACCAATGAGTAGGTATTTGCAGGTTTATGTCCACTCAGCAAGGTGCTCACGATCTGTCCATGAAGATTATACACCTGTACATTAATATCCCCTGCTTCAGGTATAGTTAAGGTTAAAGTGGTTACCGGATTAAATGGATTGGGATAGGCTGAACTTAAGCTGAAAATTGTTGGCATTGAGGTTGGTATTTCATACTGACTATTAGCCACAATTAATTCAGTTATTTCAAAATCACCTTTAAAACTGAATAGCTTTTCAGTTTCTGGAGTAATAACCAAAAGGCGAGTTGTATTACCGGTAGTAAGGTAATCTGCAAACAATGCCCTGTCTGTCATTTCAATTGAAAAATCTGAACCATGAGCTAATGTCATTTGAACCCCACCAATAAAACCATCTCCTTCAATTGACAGCTGATTTTTATTTATAATTAGAGATGCATTACTGGCATCATCAATTCTTCCGCCACAGTTATCTGCCAGAACACAATTAGCAAGGGTAACAATATCCAGCACATTCCACCCTCCATCGCCATTTAGATCGCCGGCACACCCTAAAGGAAGATCAGCGCAGTTATCAGCCAAAATACAGTTGGCAAGGGTGACAATATCCAGTACATTCCACCCCCCATCGCCATTAAGGTCGCCCAAAATGCAACCACCCTCTTCAGTAATATCATCTGCGTTCCTGGGTAAGATTTTGAATTCACTATAACTGTATTCAACCACACCTGTAATTGATCCATAGTCATCACCAATAGAAACGCTTGGCCAATCACCATCAAAAAAGTAATCATCAACCATTGCTTGCCCGGAACCATCATTGATTACCCAATTCCCAAATTCATCTATTCCTTCAATGGTGATATTGCTGACTTTAACCAACATGCTTTCGTATCCTTCTCCTTCAAAAGAACATGCTATTCCCAAATCACCAGTAGAAATTGAAAGAGGGTTTACAGAATTTCCACTTGAAACAGTTGAAGATGAAGTAACATCTATGAGCTGTGTAAAACTATAATATTCATTAACGGTGGCAGAGAGTACGAGTTCATCACCAACTTGAGGGGATACGGAGACATCGTAGACATAAATTCCACCCCAGCTATTTGCTCCCGGCTGAGTCAAAAAGAAATTAGGATACGCTCCCGGTTTAACAGCTGTTACCACCCCTGATGTAATGACTGTTTCACCAGCCATGGGAGTTTCATAACAATATTCACCCTGCACCGTGGTATATTGTATATCCTGAATTGTAATTGGGCTTGAAATAGTAATTACAATTTCATCAGTAGCTTCGTTAAAATCATTATCAAAAACTGATAATTTAAAAGTTAGGCTTCCATTTGAATTTGGAGATGTAAAGGTGGTAATTGCCGCCTCTTCATCGGAAAGCGTTACAGCGGTTCCACTTAGCTGGGTCCATTCATAAGCAATGATACTGCCATCGGGGTCATAACTGGAAGAACCATCTAAGGTTACCGTTACCCCGGGAGAAACGCCCTGGTTGTCACCTGCATCTGCTACGGGGCAAGTTGAACAGAGATTAAAATCACTCATGGTGCGTGGTAAAATACTAAATTCGCTATAGGCATAATCCACCACACCTACAATACTGGCATATTCCTGCCCTAAAGATGGGTCGGGCCAATCCGCACCATCAAATAACTTATCATTAATCATAACAGGTCCAGAGCCATCATCTACATACCATTCACCATATTCATTGCTTGCTGTTGAAACAGTAACATCAGATATGCGCACCAGCATACTTTCAACTGATTCGCCTGTTTCGGAACAACCACCTGCCAGATCTCCTGTTGAAATATCTGTTATATCTACAGAATTTCCAGAAGAATTAACAGTATATGAGGCAGCATCAATTAATTGAGTTAAACTGTAGTATTCATTTACAGTAGCAGTAATTGTAATATTCTCTCCTAAACTAGGTGGTGTAGCTGAATATCCGTGAACATAAATACCAGAATAATTGGAACTACCATCTTGAATATAAAAATTAGGATAAAGAGGATTTTTTGCTGTTACAGTTCCAGATGTAGTCCAACATTCTTGATCATGAGGTGATTCATAACACCAATCGCCTTGGTCAGTCGTATACTGGATATCATAGATGGATATAGATCCTTCCGGGTAAACGCAGCTGCCATCATCTTCAGAGGCAAAGGGATTATAGTTGCATGCCGCAGCATCTGTACAACCTGCAGATGTTCCAGGATAATTTACGGTAGCACTATTAGGTGCTGTTATCTCTACCATATCAATATAGTATACTGTTGGATCAGGTCCAGATGCGCTACTATAAAGCCTTGCTTGAACAACTAACGCTTCACCAGATCCCCAATTTTCCTGGTTTGTTGAAAAAGTATGACATACCTGTCCCCAACCAGAACCATCAGTATAATCTGTATTCCCATCAGCAGAACCTTGATAAGAAGTTATGTCATTATTTGTTGACCAGCTACCCCACACTCGAAGGGAGGGCGCTGAACTGGGCGTATTATCATAGCCATAAAAACAAGCCGTTATATCTTGACCTGCAGATAGATCAGTCACCCATGCGATAAATGCCTGAGGAGTTCCATCTATGGGAGATTCAGAAACCGTTAACATTCGTGAACCATCATAGGGTGAGATGCCAGATGTTGTTCCTACATTTGCAGGATTAGATAAACCACCATAACTACCTAAAATTGTGCCAGTCCCATCTTCCCAGCTGTAAGAAGTAGTTTGCTGAGCAAAAGTCAAGGTGACAAACAGACTAAAAAATACTAGTTTTTTCATACTTTTCTCCAATAATGATTAATTCCTCCGCCAAAGGTTAGGTGGGTAAATTACAACAGAAGGAGGCTTCGAGGAAAGTTAGATTTTAATAAGTGTTAATTTTTTCGGGTTAAAGGTGAATTAATTAGCAATTCCAATTATTCTTCCACGCTCATACCCAAGAATGCCTTTACACCTGTTTCAATTTCATTACGAACATTCTCATTATCCTGTAAATATCGTTTAGCATTTTCTCTTCCTTGTCCAATTTTTTCTTTATTGTATGAATACCAGGCACCCATTTTATTCACAATATCAGCTTGAACGGCAAGATCGAGTAAATCTCCTTCATAAGAAATTCCTTCTCCATACATTATATCGAATTCAGTACTTTTAAATGGAGGAGCCACTTTATTTTTTACCACTTTAACCCGAGTACGGTTTCCAACCACTTGATCGCCTTCTTTTATCTGCCCAATCCGCCGGATATCTAATCGTATTGAGGCATAAAATTTCAACGCATTTCCACCAGTTGTGGTTTCCGGACTACCAAACATCACGCCAATTTTATAACGGATTTGATTAATAAAAATGACCGATGTTCTGGATTTTGAAACGCTCCCAGTTAGTTTTCGTAGGGCTTGAGACATGAGCCTAGCCTGAAGTCCCACATGAATATCACCCATATCACCATCTAATTCGGCCTTTGGAACCAATGCCGCAACTGAGTCAATGACAATCACATCTAAGGCTCCACTTCTGACAAGAGTTTCGGTAATATCCAATGCCTGCTCACCAGTGTCCGGTTGAGAAACCAACAAATTATTGGTGTCAACGCCCAATTTTTTAGCATATTCAGGATCCATTGCATGTTCAGCATCAATGAATGCGGCAAAACCACCCGTTTTTTGAGCTTCGGCTATAATGTGTAGGGTGAGAGTTGTTTTTCCAGAAGACTCTGGACCATATATTTCTGTAATTCTTCCCCTGGGGATGCCTCCTATCCCTAATGCTGCATTTAGTGATATAGATCCAGTGGAAATACACTCAATTTTTACGATGGATTCTTCACCCATTCGCATAATAGATCCCTGACCAAATTGCTTTTGAATTTGCGAGATTGCTAAGTCTAATGTTTTTTCTTTCTCTTGAACTTCCATTGGAATTTTCCTTTCTTTATCAATTTAACGGGAACTCGTTTAGTATTCTATATTTTGCCCCCCCTTGGAACAATTGACTTTCAAACAAACAAATAGAATTAACCTCTAATTCTATCGGGGAATATACGGTGTTCAAAAATGGTAAAATATCAATTTCAACAAATTTCTGTGGAATTTTTGCAATTGTAATATGAGGGGTGAATGTCAATTCAGGGTTTTTAGTTGTTATTTTTCCAAGAGACGTTTCAATTTGTGTGTGCAATGAAAGTAATTCTTCTGCACCCCTTTTTATTCCCAGCCATAGCACTCTTGGAGAATGGGAAGAATGGAAAACTCCAGAAGATTCAATGACCATTTCAAATTTGTTTTGTATAATCTCAGTCTTTAATGATTGAATAAAACCTGTAATATTCTCAACTGATATATTCCCCACAAATCTCAGTGTTAAATGAATATTTTCTGATGGAATCCATTTTATTTTTTCAGAATTCTTGGGGAATTTTGATTTTAAAACATCCAGGAGGGCTATGATGGTGGCACCAATTGGGATGCCAATAAAAACACGTTTTTCTTTAATTTTGTTCAATTGCCAAACGTGTAATATTTAAAGCGGCGGTGGTGGTCATTTCCCGATGGATATTTCTACCATAATTAAAATTATATTTTTTCACCATTGATTTTTCTGGCGTTACTACTCCAATATAAACCAAACCAACAGGTTTTGTTTTTGTACCTCCACTTGGCCCTGAAATGCCGGTAGTACTGATGCCAATGTCAGCCCCGGTTTTAGCTCTAATTCCTTTTGCCATTTCCAGGGCAGTATCTTCGCTTACAGATCCATGAATATTAATAGTATCATTGGATACATTTAACAGAGAGGTTTTCAATTGATTGCTATATGCAGTAACGCTTCCTAAGAAATATTCCGAACTTCCGGCAGTATCTGTTAAACGCTTGCCAATTAATCCACCAGTACAGGATTCAGCTGTAGCGATGGTGAAGTTATTTTCTATTAATTTGATTCCGAGAATTTCTTCTAAAGTGTCGTCATTAATTCCATAAGCATAGGGCAGCATGGCCTTAAAGAATTCATCCTTTACCTTTGGTAGATTCTCATTTTCATTCAACTTATTTATTCTGAATGATACACCTGAATAATGAGGTAAAAATGCAAATCGAAATGAATGTGAATATTTTTCCATTAAATCATTCACTTTTTCTGCCAAACGGCTTTCCATAATACCAGCCGTTTTTATAGTTATGAAATTTTCTATTGGAGCCTTTTTAATATAATTTGGAATGATATATTTATTTATCATACTCCGCATTTCCCCTGGAACCCCCGGCATGATAAATGTATGTGTGCCTTTAATTAAAAAGTGCATGCCAAGTGCTGTACCGTTATCATTGGGAATAACATCAGCTGATTTAAGGAGCATTGCCTGGCTGCGGTTACTTTCGGGCATTTTAATTGATCGTTGATCAAAATATTGTTTTAGTTTTAAATAATAACTTTCATCAAAAATAATTTCATCATCCAGGATCTGACGAAAAGCCTCTTTGGTTATATCATCATGAGTGGGTCCTAATCCGCCCGTGACAAATAGAAAATCATATTTATCGTCCAAAATATTTTGTGTTTCAGAAATGAGATCATTGAGATTATCCCCTAGGGTGATTTTTTTTGTTATTCTGATATTGTAGGGAAGCAGGGTTGTACCCAGCCAGGAAGAATTTGTATCTACGGTGAAACCCTGAAGGAGTTCATCGCCTATGGTTAGCACAACCGCGTTCACAAAAGGGTACTGATACCGGAGACAATTACCAAAGTAAATAAACCGGCTAAAACATCATCCAGCATAATTCCCCATCCACCAGGAAGGTTTTGGACTTGATAAATAAAAGATGGTTTTAAAATATCAAAAAACCGGAAAAGAATAAAGGCGATAAGGTAAAGACCAAAATTATGAGGCAGCATAAAAAGTGAAATTCCCATACCCACGGCTTCATCAATTACCACTTCGGAGGGGTCATGAACCTGCATATATTTTGCAACTATGTTAGAAGAAAACAAGCCCAGCAGAAAGAGTATTAAAATCACTGAAAGATGAACGGAGGTAGTTACAGGGAGAAACAGCCATAAAATTAATGCCCCCAAACTCCCCCATGTCCCCGGTGCAATGGGAAGTTTGCCAAGGTAAAAAAAGGTGGCTGCAAATCGCCAAAGGGTCATTTTTTAAAAAATAAATTTTCTAAGGTTTTATAATTGTAATACACATAGTGAACACCAGTATAAAATGTAATTAAAGTAGTGATCACCATAAGGAAGTAAAGCGAGTCTTTTAAAAGAATTTCTGGAATATCTATTTTATAAGATATGAGATTTAGGAAAACTAGAATAAAACTAATAGTGACAATTTGGAGAAATGTTTTCAGTTTACCAACCTTACTGGTGATCATGGTGACACCTTTGTATTGCATGAGTGTACGCAAAAGAGTTACAAGAATCTCCCGAAATGAAATTAAGATAATCATCCATAGTTTCACTGTGGTGGTCAAAACCGGGAGAAACATAAATCCATATAATGCGGATAGCACCAATAATTTATCTGCCAATGGATCAAAATAAATTCCGAACTGTGATTCAATATTATATTTTCGGGCAATTATACCATCATAGGCATCGGTAATTGAGGCAGTGATAAAAACAATGAGCGCCAGTAATTTTCCATGACTGAAATCTGAAAATAAAAAATACAGAAACACCGGTACCAACAGGATTCGTGTAGAGGTGAGAAAATTAGGAATCCATTTGTATTTCATACTTCTGAATGCAGATCAACCCTTTCATTTATTGATCGTGTGAGGGTAGCTTCATCTACATATTCTAAATGTCCCCCTACTGGCAATCCCCGGGCTAAGCGTGTGATTTTAACAGGGTGTGAATTTAATAATTTAGAAATATACAAAATCGTTGCTTCCCCCTCAATACTGGCATCGGTTGCAACGATGAGTTCTGTTGCAGATTTGACACGTTCCATAAGAGAATCAATTTGTAAATCATCGGGACCGATCCCGTCCAAAGGAGATAACAGCCCACCCAACACATGATATACACCCCTGAAGCCCGTTTTTTCTATAAGATAGATATCGGACGGTTCTTCACAAATACATATAATTGAATTGTCTCTTTTTTTATCAGAACAGATTTCACAGAGTTCATCCTCGGCAATATTATGGCAAGTATTACAGTTTTTAATTTTACTTTTTACATTCACCAGGGCTTGGGCAAAATCTTCAATTTCTTTGGTGTGGGTTTTTAAAACATGTAATCCTAAGCGATGGGCAGTTTTTTTTCCAATTCCCGGGAATTTAGAAAAACCCTCAATAACCTTTTCTAGTGTTGGAGGTAATCCGTCCACTACATTCCAGGAAATTTTATTTTGCCCATTAAACCGCCGGTAATGGAATTCATCTTTTCCTCGGCGACTTTTCCAGCATTTTGCAGACCTTGATTTACTGCTGCGAGAATCAAATCTTCGATCATTTCTTTATCTTCAGTTAAAATTTCAGGATCAATATTTAAGGATACAAGTTCCTTATGACCGTTTACCGTAACAGTTACCATTCCACCCCCAGACTGCCCTTCAATCTCAATTGAATTAAGTTCTGCCTGTGCTTTTTCCATTTGGCTCTGCATTTCCTGAGCCTTTTTAATCATTTTATTTATTCCGCCTTTTGGTAGCATTGTGTTCTCCTATCTTATAATTTCACCTTCAAATGTTTCTAAAACCTTCATAAATAAGGGATGTTCCGCACTTTCCAGCTTCCGTTTTTCTGATTTCTCTTCGTTATTTTCCTGAATATGAAATTTAATTCTAATTTTCTGATTTAATTTATCATTTATTACAGATATAATTTGCTCAGCATCTTTCTCCAGTGTTTTCAATTGGAATCTATGTCCGTTAATCAGCTCAATTAATAATTGTTTTCCATCAAAACTGGATAATATTGCCCCCTCAAGAAAATGAGCAATTTTGGAATTTTTTTCTTCAAGCCCCTCAATAATTTCATTCCAGGAATTTCTAAAATCGTCAACTGTTAAATTTCTATCCTGTTGAGAGTCAGGCTCCGAAACTGCCAGTAGTGTTTGTGGTGTATCAGGCTTTTCAGCTACGGAATGTTTTTCTTTTAGCCGGGGTGATTCCATGGGTTCAGACTGAATAGGGGGTGAAGTAGGTTTCTCAGTGATGGATGATTTTTGGAGTTCAGGCTTTTTTACAGAACCAGTGTTCGGTACTTCTCCTGATAGAATACTTGCAATATCAACACTGGCATCCATCATTGACAATTTGATGAATAGAGCTTCTAATGAGATTTGCGGCTGTTGAAGAAATCTTAATTTTGATTCGAATTGCAGAGATAAATCGAGCATTCGAAGAAAATCTGCAGTAGAAAACCGGCAGCCTGTCTGGAGCCAACTCAGGCTGTTTTCTGAGAGATTTAATTTAATGGATTCCCCTGTTTTATGAATCATACAGTTTCGTAAAAATTCGTTAAATCCGCTTATAAAATCTGAGATTGCAAATCCTGCATCAATAAATTGACTCAACTGATGGATTACTGCTTTATGATCTCTTTTTTCAATTGTTTGAATAATATTTAGAAAAACATTTTCCTTAATAATTCCCAAAACATCACGGATTGTTTCTACATCTAGGGCGTCGCTTGCATAGGCCATTATCTGATCTAAAAGACTGAGTGAATCCCGTAAACTTCCATCGGCTTTTTGTGCGATGAGGCGAATGCCATCTGGATCATATTTAATATTTTCAGACTCTAATATTTGTGTCAGATAATCAGAAATATCATTTATGGAAATCTGCTTAAAATCAAATCGTTGGGTTCGGGATAAAATAGTAGCCGGAACTTTATGGGCATCTGTAGTTGCCATAATAAAGATTACATGGGGAGGAGGTTCTTCTAATGTTTTTAATAATGCATTGAATGCAGGACCGGTAAGCATGTGAACTTCATCAATGATATAAATGCGGTATTTACCGCTGTTTGGAGGATATTTTACGGCTTCCCGTAAATCTCTGATTTCATCAATTCCACGGTTAGATGCTCCGTCTAATTCCTGTACATCCAGACTGCTGCCTTGAGTGATCTCAGTACAGTTTACACAGGTTCCGCAGGGGTTATTTTCATGTGGATTTTTACAATTGAGAACTTTCGCAAGTATGCGGGCTGTGGTTGTTTTTCCCACACCTCTAGGACCGGAGAAAATATAGCCATGTGCAACTCGATCTAACCCAATGGCATTTTGTAATGTACGGGTTACGTGCATTTGACCAACAACTTCATCAAATCGTTGAGGTCGTAATTTTAGTGATAATACCTGATAACTCATATTATAATTTTGTATTTGAAACTGTGCACCGGTAGTTGTGTTTTCTGTTTATAAGACCTGTTTTACAGCCAGCTCAGTTTCAGAAATTTACGGCACATAAACATTATTTCTACCGCTGCTTCCTTCCGGATCTGACGGGATTAAAAACAAGTCTATTGCGTAAAGCTGAAAACATCAACACCACTTATAAACCATTTCAAATTCAGCAAAACCCTCCTACCGGTATTCAATCCTGCATAAAGCGGGTTTCAGGATACAGGGAACCGCTAACTCCCCATCTAGCACAGATTTATGGCTAATCTTGTTTTTTTGACTATAGAAAAGACTGAAATTTACGCTGATTATGATGAAATTTGAGTAGAAAATGGAAACATTTTTAAAACGGCATAAAAGTTGGAATTTTGGATGAATGGAGTATTAGAGTGAAAAGGAAAACATCTCAAACTAATGATGGCAGGTATAAAATAAAATAAGTTTTATTATTTGTGTTAATTTATGGTTGATTAAGGTAAACAGCATTAATCATTGAGCCCCTTTTTCTGATAATTCTACTGAATATCCCTTTAAAGTATAAATAATACCGTCATTATTAAAATCTGATTCATCTTCAATAGTATAAAGAGGTTTGTCCCAATTAAAGCGCCATAATCCTATGAGAGAATCGTAATATGAATATCGGTAGTAATCTCCCAATTTTTCCGGATGGGCATATTGAAATAATATAGTACTATCAGCCAGCAGGGTATTCCAAAGACGGACTTCATCAATATATCCATACCAGAAATTTTCCAGAATGGTCCGATCCTTATTTACAATGGCTCCAACATTTAACTTATTTCCCCCAACATCAATTAAGCTTTCACTATTAATTATATTGGAATCATTTATATAAATTTTTAATCCTTTAGAATCAGAAAATAGGAGTGAAATAAGATAAAAATTATCAGGGTCGGACCAATCCAGCCAGCTATACTCTTCCTTTCCAACTGTTGAATTAATGATAGTTGTGATGCTATTCTCCTGATTTGCGTCTCTCAATACGGCTAGAGTGATTTCATCGGTGGAATCAATTATTGAAAAAATAGCTGGTGCTTCATTGGTATCCACTTCCCCGCCAGATACCCAAAATTGGAGAGTAAAATCATTTGATTCTAATTTCATACTATCGAGTTGGCCAAACTCAATCCAACTGCCACCCTTAAAATACAAACTATTAATTTTTTCTTCCTGAATCATTAAATCAATACAGGATAGTAAGAGTAATAGCGGGAGGAATTTCAAAATTTTCACGGTAATGACCATCCGGAAATAAAGTCACTAAATTTTCTATTCCCATTAATATCTACCACTGCTACGGAATAATACCAGGTGGTGCCGGAGCCCACATTCCTATCCATAAACTTACCTTGCTCAGGATTGATAATGATTGCCATTCGCTGCATATTGTCAGAATTTTCTTCGGATGACCTCCAAATTTCATATTGGTAGAAATAGGTGGAATTAGAAACTGGCTCCCATGTAATTTGAATAAATTCATTATTATTTTTGCTCACATTTGCATCAACCAAAGAAACTTTTGAGAGGGATGTGAAATCAGTATAATTATAAATATAGCTATTTCGACCATCACTTCCTGAAATTACGCGGATCTGATAAAAGTAAGCATAAATACCCGATTCTTCAGTAACCATTGAATCGATAAAACTGGTGTTAGCTTTTGTTAGAGTTGCAATTTCACACCCACAATTTTCGAGATTAATTAAATCATCCGCATTATTATTTTTTACTCGGTAAATAATATAATTTGAAAAATATTCATCTGGCTCAATTGTTGGAGACCAATTTAAGACTCGATGGTATTTAGACTTTTTAATATCAATAAATACCTCTCCTTCATCCCAAACTCCATTTCCATTTTTATCCGTAAAGTCTTCGCCCTCATCATATTCATCATTTTCATTTGAATCTATAAAATCTTCCGCATCATCCCAAACTCCATTACCTAAATCAACAAATTCCTCACCTACATCCCAAAATCCATTACCTATATCATCTGTAAATTCTTCACCTTCATTCCATTCTCCATTACCAAGATCTGTATAGGCTTCACCTTCATTCCATTCTCCGTTACTGTTTTCATCTGTAAATTCTTCACCTTCATTCCATTCTCCATTACCAAGATCTGTATAGGCTTCACCTTCATTCCATTCTCCATTGCCAAGATCTGTATAAGATTCACCCTCATCCCAGATCTTATTTCCAAGGTCTGTATAAGATTCACCAAAATCATATATTTGGTTTCCCCGCATTACCATTTCGACCTCATATAGAAAATTGCTAACAGGGTAAACAGGTCTGGTGAAGATTTGAATGCTGTCGACATAAGGAGGATCATCAATTCTAACAATAATTAGGATATCCCGGAATTCCCCCGGATTCATACCGCTAAATGTATGTGAGTTACCGTTGAAATTAATTGAATCCCCAGTATCGTATAATTCCACTTCTCCTTCAGTTGCATCCCAGTAGATAGTCGCGTTTGCAAGGAATAAGCCTGAATTACTTTTTAGATTTATTTTATAATTTTGATTCGGAAGGTCAGGTGGAATATTGGAAATAATCTGTATTTTATCATCAGTGCATGAAAAAATAAAAAGTGAAATAATAAGGTTTATTTTTAACTGACTATTCATCAGTTGAGTATTGATACGATATGCTATTTATCCGGCTCTGTAATTCTTCAATCTGTTTCATTATGAGGATGGGGTCCTTCCCAACAGATTCCGCATTTTTCAATTCATCCCTCAGGCATTGGATATTAGTATTTATCCAGCTTTTTTCCAATCGAGTTACACAGTCCTCAGCAGACTTTAGACTGGGAGTTAATTTTTCCAAGTCAAATACCAGCTCAGCCAGTTTATTTCGGTAAGCCTCATTTTTAAGTTCATCCATAATCAAGCTTGCTTCTGGAGCATTGGCTGAGTGCAGATGAATATACACCTTCTCATATATTTTCTGAGATAGTTCTGTCACCAGCCATTCTGTTTTCACCTCATCAAATAAAAATTTACGAATAGCAATATCTTCTGCAAAACAAAGCCGGATGAGATCATTTTCCAGTAATTGTTTTTTATCCTCAGTTGTTGGTTTTGGACTTTTATTATTCTGTTGAAATTTTTGCCTATGTTTCTGTTTTTCCAGCATATTGTGAAGTGATTGAAAAATACTTACCGCACTAACTCCAACCAATTCACTCAATTCCCGTCCCTGCAATTCTCGGCCCACAGGGTCTTTAATTTGAACAATTTCCATGAGGACCTCATTCACAAATGCAGTTTTACCAGAAGTGGTAGATATATCTCCTTTATAATTATGAAAGTGAAAGGGTAGTAAATTGTCATTATTTTCAACTGCTTTCAAAAAGGGTAAATTCCCATCTCGTTTCACCCAGTCATCCGGGTCTATGCCATCGGGGATATTTACGATTAATGGAGAAAGACCTGCCCGAAGTAACACATAACCTGCACGAATGGCGGCGGCTTTTCCCGCAGAATCGCCATCGTATGCCAAGTGTACTTTTTCACAAAATCGTTTAATTTGAAGCGCATGCTGATCCGTAAATGCCGTCCCGGACACAGCCACAATATTGTGGATTCCCGATTGATAAAGCTGAAGAAAATCAAGGTAACCTTCAACCACAATAACAGAATTATTATTCCGAATATTTTGTTTGGTTACATGCAGGCCATAGAGAATTTTGCTTTTATTATAAATAGGCGTTTCCGGGGAGTTGACATATTTAGCCGGGTCATCCGATTCAAAAACACGCCCGGCAAAGGCAGCAATTTTGCCTGCAGAATTGGAAATACTGAACATTATTCGACCCCTGAAACGATCTATGTATCCGCTTTTGGTATCAATAAATAATCCAGATTGTTTCATGGCATCACTCCCGACACCTTCAGTACGGAAGGCAGAAAGCAGAGCATCCTTTTGTTTCAGGCTATAGCCTAAATTAAATTTTTTAATGGTATCTCTAGTAAGACCGCGGGATTCTAAATGGGTTAATACCTTACTACCCTCTTCCGTTCCCAAATTTTTAAGATAGATATGTGCGGTCTGGGTATGAATATCAAATAGACGGGTAATGAGGTCTTTTGATTGCCCAGTGGTCTCATCTAACTGCAGTTCTATGCTATACTGGTCTGCCAGGTGTTTTACTGCATTTACAAATTCCATTCCTTCAATTTCCATGATGAAATTGATAACTCCTCCACCCACACTGCAGCCAAAACATTTATAAATCTGCCGCTCAGGACTCACCGAAAAGGAAGCTGTTTTTTCATCATGAAAAGGGCAGAGTCCAAAATAATTACGACCTCGTTTTTTGAGCTGTACATAGCCGGATACCACTTCAATGATATCAGCCGTACTGCGGATTTGCTCAATAATTTGTTCTGAAATTCGTGCCATGAGGAGGTGAAAAAATACGGCAATATGACTGTTTGGGGAATATTTTTTATTGACTAAATAAAAATATTCCAAGTAAGCATAACTCTATAAATTGATTTTTACAAAAACATGATATTGATAAATCAGATATTAGAATTTACAAAACGTTATATAAGTTTTATTGTTTGACAAAGGAAGAGATAAAAATTGTGGAGGGGCACTCATAACCCTTTACATATTATAACGAGCATCCAAGCCAGGGTCCAGCCTTCAAATCACCTTCAAATATTTTTTTGTCCTCTACACTATCAATAAGTTCGCCAGCTTCTTTGGCTTTATTAAGCCAACGATTACATTCATCTTTATTTCCTGAAGCAGAGTGAGCCCGAGCCATCGCTTCATAGGCATAGGCTAAATCAAAGTCTTTAAAATTGTGTTGTTTGGTTAGGCGCATGGTTTTCTGCGCTGATTCCAGAGCTTCTTCTCCCCTTCCTAAAATGGCGTATACATGGGAAATCATCCATTGGCCCCGCTGCTCATTCACCGGTTCAAACTTTGGGGAATTCTTCCAATGATACAATGACGCTTTAGCAAAATTTAGCATGCGTGTGTCATCTTGTTCAGTTCTGTCTTTTTCACCCAATAAATTCCAGGTTTGCATATTCATTTCAATACCCATATAATGGTGCAATTTCTCTTCACTAGAAAATTCAGTCATTTTATTTATTCACAAAGACAATATGAGATTCTAATAGTCCCCAATCGGTGTAGGTCTTTACAATCATTCGACCATCTTTAGACCAATAAAACAAATCCTTTTCTCCTTTTCGCCCAGACGCAAAGGAAATAGGCCGGTCAAAATCGTCTGGGAGTTCTAACATTAGAGCAGCACCTGTCCATCTGGATATTGCCCGGGATTGACAGGCGGAAAATATTACTACACAAAGCAGGATTGTTATTAAAAATATTAATTTTCTCATTATGAAATATCCTTTCTATTTAGGGTTTTAAAAATTGAGGGGAATTAGTTGCCGGTTGAATCGGCAGGAACTTCTTCATCTTCATTATTACAATGAACACAGGGATTATCAAACACTGAAAGATTATGAGTATGGTATTTGGTAAACCCAAATTCATCAGTGATTTTTATAATTAATTCATGATTACCTTTATCTACATCTCTAGGCGTCCATTTAAATAGATGTGCATATTCCGAAAGGTTGTAATACTTAAAGGATGCAGTATCAATTTTAATAGATTCTGGACTGCTGAGTTTTTTTCCATACAAATCTACGGCTGTGAGAAATACTGAATATTCCAACCCGGTAAAGGCTTCTGTGGATAATTCAGATGTTAGCCTGGGCGGTGTGTAGACAAAAATTTGAAATGGAATTGCCGTTCCCGTATTATCGTGACCATCCTTCACCTGCAAAATAAATTTATGAAGACCTATATCTGATTTCTCCGGTGACCATGTAAGCATTCCACTGTGGAGTTCTAAAGCCAACCCTAGACGCAATGAATCTAAATGGAAGGTGAGGGAATCTTCGGGGTTGGGATCATAGGCTTCAATTTGCATACGAAGGGTATCTCCAGTTTTAACTGTGACATCATCCAAAGAAGTTATAACTGGAAATGAGTTTATAAATACCGGAAACACTTGAATGGCATCCTGGGCGCCATCACTTGCTGAGATAGCTGCCATATACTCTCCGGGATGATTGTCTTCGGTTTCCCATACCAAAACATTATCCTCAATTTTCATACCCTCCGGACCCTGTTCCAGAGAAAAAATAATTTTGTTTTCAGCCAATGAATCGTTGGGACTAATTGTGTTTTCATCCATGGCAAATAATGGATATTCATACCGTTCCCCTTCAGGTATAGACACAACCGGCTTGCTGGTAATAACAGGTGGTGTGTTTACATAAATTGAAGCTTCCCACTGAACAGAATCTATTCCATCTGTCAGCTCAATCTCGTATGGGTGATGCCCTAATTCATGACTTTTCCAGCTCAACATTCCCTGGGGACTCAACGTCATTTTTTTTGGACCTTTTAGCAATTTCCACTCTAATTCTGTATTGCTGTTCAAATCAAAACTTTCCAGAGGAAAATTTAATTGTCCCCCTTTGGGCAAAATGAATATTTTCTGTGGTCTTGATGAAATAACCGGAGGCGCATTTACATAAATTTTATATTGAAGTGTAGAAGTTGCAATACCATCTGTTACTTCTATTTCAAAACTATAATCGTCCACTTGTGTGGGTAATGGCACCCAATTTATTGCACCTTCGGCATCTATCCGCATATTTTCAGGAGCATTTATCAGGTGATATTCAAATTTTTTAGACCGAGGTAATTGATTCAGAGTAAGGGTTGTATGAAACATCTGATCTACTGTGGCTGTAAACTGTGTTTTATTTTCATTCAAGTTAATCTCGGGATGTACAGAAATTGTAAATGAGGTTGTATCTGAAGTAAACCCATCTGTGCTTGTAATTTTAAAACTATAATCCCCTGCTTTTACATGAGGTTCCCATGAAAATTGAGCTTGATGATTTATTAATTCAGCATTAGAAATTTCCAAATAATCGGTTTCCACCATAGTTGGATCTTCTATTTTTATGGGAATAATAGCTGTGTCCTCAATTGTTTCGGAAATAACCAAAGAATCAATATTTGGGGTGGGAACAATTAAATCATCTTCTAAAGTAATTTCAGGTATTTCTATGAGTAAGCTATCTCCATAAAATGATAATGAATCTTTTAGTGACCATATGTTTTTTCCATCCTTTAATTTTTTTGTATGGGTTTTGAGTTTTTCTCTATATTTCTCCTCTTTTGTTTTAAATTCTTCAACTGAAGATGCCTGTTTTTTCTTTTTAAATGGATCCTTTTCAGCTGTTAATTTTCCTTCAGCAAATTCTTCAAATTCGGTCTGAACCGTATCAATATAAAC
>ERZ813253.339-NODE-339-length-17045-cov-9.045868_pt1 | contig 17045 bp, 9 predicted proteins | sample MGYA00520893_ERZ813253 | MGnify/ENA primary metagenome ERZ813253 (study PRJEB31669, sample SAMD00080414) | marine metagenome | biome: oceanic hadal pelagic zone biome; feature: marine hadalpelagic zone; material: sea water | place: Pacific Ocean:Izu-Bonin Trench...
TTTGCAAGGTCATATTGAAATCAGGATTGGGGTCGTAATCTATTCGAAACTCAACTTTTCGGTTATCTATTTCAAAGTCAGGGTAATCCGATAAACCATCTCCATTTACATCATCAATAAATTGATATTCATCAATCAGGTCAGGTGCATTATACAGACCATCATTATTGGTATCAGTATAGGCTTCGCCAGGATCTCTTATATCATTATCGTTATCATCTGAAAAAGGTTCCCCCGCAAAAGCATATAAACCATCCCCAGTATCAAAAACTCCATCAAATTCCCCCGTAGGTGCATCATATCCACCATTATTATTCAAATCAATAAATGTTTCATGATAAGTATCAACGATTGTATTGCCGTCATCATCAATAGAAATTATATCAAATGTGATGTCATATTCACCATTTCCATTAAGATCTTCAAAGGGTTCACCTATAAAACCATCCATTGCCAATCCATCAATTAATATTATTTCACCTGAGTCATATACACCATTACCATTAGCATCGATATATATATCTTCACCATTATTCCAAGTTCCATTGGGTAGAGGCCATACATCATTATAATTGTCTTGAGTCGTTTCAATATAGGAATCACCAATCCAATTAACAGGTATATCTACTTGCCCGTTTCCATTTAAATCAATCCACCCATCTCCCGGCTGCCATTCACCATCACCTTCCGTCCCATCTGCATCTGGTCCAACCCATGCGTCATTCAATACCCCTTCCGTATCAAGAATTCCATCTCCATCAAGGTCAAAAGGTCTTACTGTATATTTGCAGATTCCATCAAGACCACAATCAGATAAATATTCATCAAACTGAAAGTTGATTAATGGTTCACCAATTTGGTAATTACCATCGCCCGCTTGGTCAATAAAGGGATTCCCTGGTAAACCGTCTGAACCAAAGTCATAAGTAAAGATATCAAACTCTAATTTAACTTTTTCTTCATTATAACGATAATTGCCTTTTACATCCCAATTAGCTGAAATATTATCTGGGATATAGTATGGATTGCTATCGCCGTCTAATAGTGTGGGGTACTTTCTACCATCTTGAATTAACAAATTATTATCTATATCTGCTCCCCAGGAATATTCAGCATCATCATCAATGGTTCCATTATTATCATTATCTACACCATCATCCTTTTCATCAGAAGCCAAATCGATTCCTTCATCAATAAATCCATCTCCATCATTATCAATTCCATCTGCTATAAAATAATCCTCATCAATGAGACCATCTCCATCATCATCATAGCCATTATACCAATCTTCGCCGGCTACACCATCTCCATCAGGATCATACCAATCATACCCGGCTTCAGTACAGGTTGCTTGATTAAAATAATCTAAATTAGAGCATCCGTGATCAGGTTCACCATCTCCAATAAGAACCAATTTGCCCTGGTTATTCAACGCCCATATTTCAAGATTAACATCCGATGCAGGGTTATTATCCTTGCCATCCCGTGTTCGATAGGGGGCGAGAGACCAGGGGTAAAGATGTGTTTTATATTCTTCTTCAGAAATAAAGGGCCAGTCATAGGCATGCAGGTAAAGACCGGACATCTTTATACTGATAGAATTGGTTATTTTTTTGGCAAATCGTCCGTTAATTTTTCGGTATTGACGCTCATCATTTGAACCAGACAAACTCATTGTGAACCCTTCAGACTGAGAAGGTGGTTTTGATATAATATTTACAACACCACTGTGAGCATTGGCACCATATAGAGCCGTTGCAGGTCCCAATATCACTTCAATTTTATCCACATCATCCATGGATTGGGGAATAGTACTATAATTAATAACTCGGAGAGCAGGGATATTAGCAACTCTACCATCGCTGAGGGTAAGCAGACGCGTATTAAAACTGCTGTTAAACCCTCTAACAGAAATACTGTAATTATTTATTCCGCTGGAGGTAAAGTCAACACCCTTTAACCCCTTAAGATAAGCGCCCATATTGGTGGTATTTTTTCCTTTGATATCCCGGGAGGTAATAATTTCCATGGAGGCAGGGGCGTTGGTTATTTTTTCTTTCCGTTTTTCAGCAGTTACTTTTGTTTCCTGCAATTCAATAGCAGAAGCCTTGAGAGCAAGGTTTACGGTATATTCCTGATCTGCTGCAACCTGGATGTCTTTCTCAATTGTTTCATAACCGATAAACATTGCCATAATGGTAAAAGAACCAATAGGCACACCTGAGATAAGATAGAAACCATTTACATCAGTAGCTGAGCCCAGCATTGTACCACTTAACATGATATTGGCACCTATTAGTGGTTCTCCGCTCCTGGTATCAGTTATTTCGCCTTTAATGGTACTACTGCCAGCGAACCCGGTTGTAAATAGAATAAATAATAAGTATATTTTAAGTCTGGAATTTGTTTTCATGGTTGAATTAAAAATGGTTAATTGTGATAAAATATTATCATCGAATCTACCCTGTTTTATAAAGGTGGTGAAACAAAAAAACCCGCACTGTAAAGTGCGGGTTTTTTAACTAAGTCTCTTTGTGAGAGCTTATTTTATAAGCATGATTTTCTGGTTCTGAACTACAGACCCAACTTCAGTTTTAATAAAATAAACACCACTGGATACATTAGTACCATCCCAGGTAAGGGAATAAGATCCCTTATCCATTTGTCCTTCAGCAATAACATCAACCAATTGACCTGTCATATTAAATACTTTTACAGAAACATCTGCTTGAGTATGTAATGCAAGAGTCATTTGAGTTGTTGGATTGAAAGGATTAGGATACGCAGCTGAAATAGCAAAGTCACCTGGAACAACAACTTTCGTATCCATGTAACTATTTTCATTTGCAGCAGCAATTACAGATTCAATAGTGAAATCACCATTGGTTGTAAATAGAGCATCACCTTCAGGAGCTACAACGATTAATGTAGTAGTAGTACCTTTGGTGCTGTAATCTGCAGCTAAAGCATTTTCTGTAAGGTCTATTTGGAAGTCCTTACCATGTGAAAGGGTCATTTGAACTGCACCAACATAACCGTTGGCTGTCATGGTTACTTCATTCCCTATCACTTCAAATGTTGCAGATGTAGCTTCATCAGCTCTTCCACCAAGAACCAATTGAACCAGACCAACTACGTCAAGCACGTTTAAACCACCATCAGCATTGATGTCAGCATTACATGGAACCTCACCGGTTGGGTTTAGAACCAATTGAACCAGAGCAACAACGTCTAATACATTAATACCACCATCAGAGTTAAGATCACCCAGGTCACATTCACCACCAACTTCAATAAATTCAGCCACAACTTCACGTGCTTCAATAATACCCACACATGGGATATCAAAGTTCATAGTTAAACGACCGTCAACACCATTGAAGTCATGATCACTGTCATCAGCAAGCCATCCAGGGTAATTAGCTGCACAATACCCTTGAGCGGAACCTGCATCCATATACCCACCAGCTGGACCCATCATTGTAGCCACACATCCACTAAACTGAGCAGCATTGGCAGTCAGGAAATTACCCCACGTTGCCAGAGTTGCATCCATAAGATATGCGGATGCAGCTGCATCTACATAATCTACACAAAAACCTAATCCCATTGCTTCAAATACAGCAGATACATCGCCATAAATTGGCATGTTAAATCCGCAAGCTGGGTTCATATAGGTTGCTGTAATACCAGGAATGCCAAGTAGACGGTCAAACCAGGTACCATCGCCATCTTCATCAAGATCTCTATCATCACCCCATCCAAGATCTGAATCAGCACCATCAACACCATGCCATTCCAGGATAAAGTCAGGTTCTGTGTTTCCCGGATATAAAGAAGTGATATCGTCTGTATTTAAACCTCTGTTAAGAAAGTATCCATCAGTAAGACCTGTTAATGGTGCACCGCCTGGTACATACTCAGGTATGCCAAACGCATTCACATCTGGATATATCTCTAGAGTTCCCGATCCATCAATATCCCCTACAGTGAATGGAAAACAATCACCGGTGGGGCTACATAGTGTTGGATGCGCTGGAAACATTGGAAAGTTCTCAAAGGTTAATGAACTAGAAAGAGAAAAACCTCCCATCTGAGTACCAGCATGAGATGAAATTCCTGGAAGCCCCAAAACATTCACACCAGGGTGAACCATGCCTACATATTCCATCATATTTCCCATGGATGTATAGGTGAACTCATCTGTTACAGGAAGTACCTGCTGTAAAGTAACACAACTTCCATCTTCATTCTCAATAGTATTAACATCCGGATAAAAGCTTCCTTCAGCAATTGCCCCAGATCCATCTTCATTTAATACTACATTCAGGTTAATGCCAATCGCGCTAAGCGCTGCATCAGTTAATTGCATTGCCTGTGATGTAAATGGCACTGCGGCAGGTATTGTTGCAACCGGTATAGTTACACCCAAACCGTAGGCGTCTGTTACTGTAAGTGTATTCTCAGCACGGGTTATAAATGTATAGAGTACATCTACCCCTGAAAGTTTATACTGTCCAGCAGCATCCTGTGCCAGTATCAGCGCTGAAACAGCACATAATACAAGTATTGTTCTTTTCATTATTACTCCTCCTTGTTTCCTCTTTCGAGTTATTAAGTTTCGTTTGTTTTAGTTATTCTTTTACTGAAATTTGTGTTTTATATATAAAAGAAGTAACCTATGACCCATGAAGTTAATACAGGTTTGTGATTTCTATCAAGAATTATTTACAGGGGCGTTGAAAAAGTGACCCAGATCACTTATTTCGTTTTCGCCTGCTGGATACTGCAGCGTAATTAAGACTCAGGAATATAACGATAAGTCCAGTAATTATCATAATTTTAGACCAGAGCCAAGGAGGGAGGCTTTCCCAAATCTCTTTTAATCCATCCATTATAGCAGATTTTTCACCTATTTAATACATTTCAAAATATAGACTGGAAGCATTTATAGATTTACCCAGGCTGGTCCATCTCCCCCCTCGGGAGGTACCCATTCGATAATCTGGTAGGGATCCATGATATCGCAGGTTTTACAATGAACACAGTTTGAAAAATTGATCTGCAGGCGGCGGTTATTATCTTCGCCAGTCATTTCATACACATCTGCCGGACAAAAATATTTACAAGGGTTGCCAAACTCTTCGGTACAGCGCTTAATACAAATATCGGTATCCTTAACATGGAGGTGGGGAATCTGGTCTTCATCATGAGCTGTGGCAGAATGGTACACATTGGTGACTTTGTCAAAAAGGTAATTTCCGTCAAACTCCAATTGATCATATTTGCTATTACCCCCATTCCCACCTGAATGAGATCCCGAATCCAGTTTTGTGAGATGTTCATGGCCATTTTTACTGGGCAGATGGTTTAGCAACCCCCAGGCTCGTCCACCGGTAAGCAAACCAAGTCCGGTGTTTACCAGTGCCGGGATAAGGCCATAGTCAAAAGCCTGGTGAAAATTGCGGACTTTATACAACTCTGTTTTAATCCAGCTCTTATCAATTCTGTTTTGAAAGTCGGAAAGTGTGGAATCGCTAAAATCATTTTTCTGTAATGCATTTAAAATTGTTTCTGCAGCTTCCATCCCTGATTTCATAGCGAGATGGATGCCCTTTAAGCGCTGACCGTTCATAAACCCAGCTGAATCTCCAATGAGCATGGCACCGTCAACGGTAAGTTTTGGAAGAGAAAAATAACCGCCTTCTGGCAATGATTTAGCACCGTATGCGATCATTTTTCCATTTTTCAATAGAGACCTAATCCAGGGGTGGGTTTTGAGCAGCTGTAATTCATGGTGGGAATCAATGGATGGATCTTTGTAGTCTAAACCCATAACCAAGCCCAGGTCCAGAATATCGTTCTTCATGCCATAAATAAAAGCGCCGCCAAAAATATCATGCCCAAGGGGAAATCCCATAGTATGGGCAACATATCCCGGTTTAATACTGCCTTTAGGCATTTGCCATAATTCTTTAACCCCAATGGCCCAGACTTGTGGATTTTTACCCTGCATTAAATTAAACTTATTAATGAGCGTTTTTGTTAAGCTGCCTCTTGTTCCCTCGCCAAGAATAGTTGCTTTGGCATGAATATCCACACCGAGGTCAAAATTAGATTTGGGTTTTCCATGCTTATCAATCCCCCTGTCACCGGTACGGACTCCAATAACCTTTTCATTTTCATATAATAATTCAGAGCCTGAAAATCCACAGAAAATATCGATCCCTTCCTGCTCACAAATTTTGCCCAGCCAGCGGGTGAATTGTCCCAGGGATGCCACATAACAGCCATGATGGCTCATGGATTTAGGCAGATAGGGGAAGCGGAATTTACTTTTGGAACTCAGGTAATACATGTGCTCCTCGGCTACTTCAGCCTCAAAGGGTACCCCTTTTTCAAGATGATCAGGTATGAGTTCATTCAGGGTGCGGGGGTCGATAATCGCCCCGGATAGAGAATGAGCGCCCACTTCCCGTGCTTTCTCAATAATGGCGATTGAAATATCCAATCCAGCCTTACTAGTGATCCTTTTGAGGTGCAGAGCTCCTGCTAAACTGGCGGAGCCGGCACCCACAAAGAGCACATCAACATCTAATACCTGGCGGGTTTCTTCCGTCATTGGCTGTCCTGGATTCCCGAAATCAATTTTGGAACGATTTCAAAAATATCACCAACTACACCATAATCAGCAATTTCGAACAGGGGTGCATTGGCATCTTTATTGATAACTACAATATTTTTGGATCCTTTCATGCCTACCACATGCTGGATAGCGCCGGAAATTCCCAATGCCAGATATAACTTTGGAGATACGGTTTGCCCTGAACTTCCTACCTGACGGGAAGATTCCAGCCAGCCTGCATCTACCACTGGTCTTGATGCGGCAATCTCTCCTCCAAGGGTTTTAGAAAGTTCTCGAACCATTGCAATATTTTCCTCTTTGCCAATTCCCCGGCCAACAGAAACTATTACATCTGCCTGGGTTAAGTCAACCGCTTGTTCAGCTTCCTGGAATTTTTCTTCAGGGGATATAGAATCATTTACTGCTGATAAATCCACGGTGACATTGCGAATTTCTGCTGATCCCGATTGAAGTCCATCTGCCCGAAATGCCCCAGATTGAAAGGATACAATGAATGCTCCATTATTCACAACAGAATCTGAATTGAGTTTCCCCTGGTAAATAGAACGAATAAAAGTGAGTTTATCCTCCTTTTTGAATCCAATGCAATCAGAAATCAGGGGAATATCCAGGCGTGCACTCAAGCGGGGAGCCCAATCCCGGGCTTCATAACTATGTCCAAATACAATTATATCCGGTGATTCAGCTTTAGCAATGTCCTCCAATGCCTTCAAGTAAAATAAGGGATTGAATGTATTTAATTTGTCATCCTCAGCTAAAAGGACTTCTGCTAGATCATACCCGGCTAATTGACTGGTAACATCAGAATTAAAGCTAAGGGCAGAAATAGTACCCCCTGTTTGAGCGGCAATCTCCTGTGCCCCCTTTAGAGCTTCCAGTGATACGGTATTTATTTTTCCCTGATCTTGTTGAATATAAACGAGTATTTTCATGATTAATTAAGCACCTTTATGTCATTTTTAAATATTTCCACCAATTTTTCAGAAATCTCCTCTGGAGACCCCTCAATAAATTGCGTTTCTTTTGTTTTATCCGGCACATAAATTTTATTAATACTGACCTTGGGTTCCAAAGCATCGAAAGAAACATCCCCCGCAGTTACTTCATCCACAGGTTTTTTCTTTACCATCATGATTCCTTTTAAGGTTGCATAACGAGGAGAATTAATACCGGATTGAATACTAATTGAGGCGGGTAGGCTTAATTTGGTCCATTGAAACCAACCACCTTCCAGTTCTTTTTTCACCTTTATTGTAGAATCACCCATAATTTCAGTCCCCATGACCAGAGTTCCGTGAGACATATTCAATAATTCAGCTAAAATTAATCCCAATTGAGAATTTCCCTGATCATCAGATTGAAGGCCGGTCATAATCAGGTCAAAATTTTCTTTTTCCAAAGTGGATGAAATAACCTTTCCCAGTGATAAAATATCTAAATTCTCAAATGAACTGTCAGAGATGAAAATACCCCGATCCGCACCTTTTGCTAAAGCATCTTTCAATACTTGCTTGGCTGAATCTTTCCCCAAAGTACAGGCAATGACTTCGCCACCATGTTTTTCTTTTAATAGCAAAGCTTCTTCCAAAGCATAATTGTCACTTTCGTTGGAAACCCAGGTAATATTATTTTCAACCAGAGTGAGGTGATCATCGGCAATGTTGAGAGACGAATCTTTATCTGGGACCTGTTTAATTAATACACATATTTTCATTAATTTTCCTTAGTTTAAAATTGAATTCCTATACAAATGGTCTACTCCTAGTTAGCAAAATTACAAAATTTTGGAATTAAAACTAGGTGTAAAAAATCAGAATCTTTTAGATTTTACAAATTAATACAATTCCATTTTTGCTTTTTCAAATAGTTCAGGGTAATTTTCGGCTACTGCTCACCTGATAATTAATTGATTAATCATAATATTACAAATTTAATAAATAAGGTATTCCTACCGATTTTATTCATTAGTGGAGTTCTGTCCCAGACGAAACATGAACCATTTGCTGATGAAAAATTTGGCAAGGTATATTATATAGAAACTATTTCCGAAGCCCCTGTGATAGATGGCGTTCTGGACGAAGCTATATGGTCATCTATTCTCCCCATAACTGACTTTGTTCAGGAAGAACCGGAAAATATGGCAGCTCCTACGGAAAATATGGAGGTTTATTTTGGTTATGATGACCGAACTCTCTTTGTGGGTGCCAAATTATATGATTCCAATCCAGCCGAAATTGCCCGGCAACTTGCACCCCGGGATGATTGGTACGGCGCTTTTGATGACCAGGCAGATTGGTTCAGTATCGACTTGGATAGCCGTCACGATCATCAGACAGCCTTCTCTTTTGCCGTAAATGCATCCGGGGTAATGTCTGATGAAATGGTCTATAATGATGAAGATTATGATACCGATTGGAATGCTATCTGGGATGCAGAGGCAAAAATAACTGATTTTGGGTGGGTGGTTGAGATGAAAATTCCCTTTTCCATGCTCCCCTTTAATAAGGGGGATGAGCTGACTTGGGGATTAAATATTACGCGTTTTATTCAGCGAAAATATGAAACTATAACCTGGGTTGCATTCCCTCTTGAAATTGAAGGCATCGCTTCAAAATTTGGGCACCTTTCCGGATTAAAAGGAATTTTTCCTCCAGCTAAATTTGAATTTTTTCCTTATTCACTGGGTGGATTTACAAATTATAGCGATTTAAAATTAACGGATGTGGATGTTCCATTGAGCCATAAAATAGGTTATATGAGTGAGTCCGATTATAATTTTGGTTTGGACATGAAATATCGGATTAACCCGAATTCATTATTAACCCTGGCAGTAAACCCTGATTTTGGCCAAGTTGAATCTGACCCTGCAGATATAAACCTCACTTCTTATGAGACCTATTTTCCTGAAAAGCGGCCATTTTTCCTAAAGGACTCGGATATTTTTGAAACCCCTATAGAACTTTTTTATTCCCGGAGAATTGGAGATAACTCATGGGGAATGGGTATGGAGGAGTATAGAGGTGACACTTTATTTTACGATATTAATATTCCGGTGAAAATTAATGCAGCAGGGAAATTAACAGGGAAAAATGAGCAGGGCTTGTCTTATGGAATTTTAGGAGCAATAACATCGGAAACAGACAGCAGTACTTGGCATACATATTACGATCCTGATTCTATTTATTTTCCCTATAATTATCCTAAGAAATATTTTATCAGCCGAGTGAAACAAGATTTGTTTTCCGGAAATTCATTTTTAGGAATTATGACTACATCAAGCCTGGATGATTCAGCTCATATTATTTCCGTTGATGGGATGGTCAATTTGTTAGATAATCAAATTGGGTTAGATGGTCAAGTCGTTATGAGTTCCGATGATAAAATGGGTTTGTTGGGAAATCTTACTTATTCTCCACTGGGTTTTTTCAGCACATGGATAGATTATCAACATTATGAACCGGGACTCAATTTAGAACATTTAGGGTATTTGAGGAGGGATAATTATAGTCAATTTAAAACAGGAATAAAATTTCAAAATCAAGAACCTTGGGGGGGCATCCGCAGTTCTGCCATCATTTTAGAATGGGAAATGGAGAAAAATTCAGATGAACTTGATTTGGGAAAAACTATTGAAATAAGTTATGATGCCATGTTTACAAATTTCTGGAAAATTGGCGGCGGATACTATGGAATACAAGAGCATCATGATGATCGAAAAATTTTCTCCTATTATAGTTCAGATGCATTCGGTCCCATTATAAAAATACCCAAAATTTCAGGTTACCATTTTAATATTTCTTCTGATAAACATAAAAAATTATCTGCCAACTTATCATGGACCTATGCTACAAATACACGGGATGATTTGGAGAGGGGACAGTTTATTGAATTGACCTACCGCCCAAATACTTTTTTAACCTTTTCCGGATCGTATGATAATTATAGATTAAATAAAAAGTATTATTGGCTTGAAGAATTGGAAGAGATTAATGGTAGTCTTCAATATATCTTTTCTGATTTTGATAAAAACCTGAAGATTTATTCATTTAGATCTTCTGGAAATATTGGAAGAAATTTATCCATTCAACTCTACTCAGAAATTTTCCAGAATAATGATACCTATAGTAATTATAGTCAGTATATTGATAGTTCAAAAACATACAGTGATTTAATTGGTGAAGAAATTTACACCACCGACGAAAATGAAGTCCAAGATCCAACATCTTCTTTAATTTTAGACCCAAACTACTATATTGGTTTATATCCACGATACACTAGTTTCATTTTTAATGGTGTATTAAAATGGAATTATGCTCATGGGTCCAATTTATATATTGTGTACACCGCTCGTAAATCGGTAAACGGGAAGAAGTTCCCAAAGATAAGTGATTTTTTCCAATATAATAAAGAGGGTAGATGGGTAGAAACCCTGCGGGATCAAACTATCATGGTGAAAATTGACTATTGGTTTGAAATTTAGTGTCTTGAGAATTGGATAAAGGAATAAGGAGAATGGAAGCCGTCCCTAGCTACACAAAACTCATCTTCCCCAGTCTCTTCATACAGTTATTAATACTTTTCACTGCAATTTGAATTTCCCCTTCAGTATTAAATCTCCCAATGCCAAACCGAAGGGAAGAATAAACCTCATTTTTACTCATCCCCAATGCCAGAAGAACATGGGAGGGTTCCATAGTTGAAGTAGTACAGGCCGATCCGCTGGAGATAGCAATGTCAGGTACTGCTGCGATTATAGCCTCATTATTTGCTCCGGGGAAACTCATATTCAAATTACCCGCTACCCGATGTTCTATACTGCCGTTTATACTGGCGTTTGGATTTTCAGCCCTAATTCCCCTTAAAAGTGAATCACGAAGCTGGGAAATTCTCAGGTTTTCATCTATCATCACATCAGCAGCTATGTCACAGGCTTTACCCAATCCAACAATATTAGGGACTGGCAAGGTGCCCGAGCGAATACCGCGTTCATGCCCACCACCGAACATTATGGGTTGAAGCTGAACACGGGGGTTTTTCCGTCGAACATAAAGAGCGCCAACTCCTTTGGGACCATACAATTTATGGGCAGAAATAGACAATAAATCAATCCCCATATCATCCACATTAATGGGTAGTTTGCCCATAGATTGTGCAGCATCTACATGAAAGATAATTCCCCTGTTTTTACAAATTGCACCGAGTTCTTTAATGGGCTGAATTACGCCAATTTCATTATTTACATGCATGACAGAGGCAAGAATAGTATCATCCCTTATTGCAGCTTCAAATTTGTTAAGATCAAGAATGCCATCTTTATCAACGGGTAGATAAGTAATATCAAAACCATCTTTTGAAAGGTGCTGGCATACATCCATTACAGCTTTATGCTCTGTTTTTACGGTGATGATATGCCTTCCCTGGTCCTGGTAGCTTTTAGCAGCACCCTGTAAAGCAATATTATTGGCTTCAGTGGCACCGCTGGTAAATATAATTTCCTTGGGCAGAGCCCCGATGGTTGCTGCTACTGATTCCCTTGCAATTTCAACCGCTTCTTCTGCTTCCCAGCCATAGGTATGATTTCGGCTGGAGGCATTACCGAATTTTTCTGTGAACCAGGGTTCCATAGCTGAGAATACTTTTGGATCAAGGGGAGTGGTTGCCTGATTGTCCAGGTAAATTTGCTGCATGGTTTAATTAGCAGATTGTGGGGTTGCCAGACGAAATTGAGGTATTTCAACCTGGAAAGTATTTTTGTCTTCACCCTGCATTTCATAATAACCTTTCATGAAACCAAATTTAGTTGGCAGGGGACAGAAACTATTATATTCAAAAGACTGTCCAGGATAGATGAGCGGTTGTTCTCCAACAACCCCTTCACCCTTGACTTCATTTACTCTACCGTCAGCATCCATAATATGCCAGTAGCGGTTAAGCAATTGTGCAGGTGATACTCCCTGGTTTTTAATGGTTATCCAATAGGCGAAGAAAAAAATGGGAATTTCCTGATTAGAGCGTTCAGGCATATAACGGCTAATTGCAGTTACCTGAAAATCATGGGATATTGCCTCTGCCAACGCCATGGCTAATTAACGTATATCGTAGATTCTGTGGGATTATATACTTGTCCCACAATGGCAGACGACAAGCTGTTATTCTCAGCGAGAGCCTGTTGTAAATCTTCAGCTTTTTCTTTTACTACTGAAATAAGCAGACCGCCGGAGGTCTGGGCATCGGCAAGAAGATATTGCTGTTCCTGGGAAATGTTCTCTGAAAAATCAACCTGGGATGAAACATATTCCAGATTACTTTTGGTGCCACCCGGAATGAATCCTTTTTGTGCTAATTCGTATACACCTTTTATAAAGGGGACTGCATTAAATTCAATGGTTGCAGATACCTTGCTTGCATTACACATTTCCAGGAGATGCCCTAAAAGTCCATAACCGGTAATGTCCGTGCAGGCATTTACTCCTACGGAATTCATGGCAATGGCACCACCGCGATTTAATTTGGTCATTACATTTACCACCTCTTCAATGATGGAATGAGGGGCTTCATTTTTCTTAATAGCAGTGGCAATGATTCCGCTTCCCAGGGGCTTGGTCAAAATAAGTACATCTCCTGCTTTAGCAGTGGAATTTAAAGTGAGATTTTTCTTTTCCACACGGCCAGTTACCACTAAACCATATTTGGGTACAGGGTCTTTTATGGTATGACCGCCCAAAATAGGAATTTTTGCCTCTTTTGTAATTTCCAACCCACCCTGCATAATATTTGTGAGAATTTCTAAAGGTAAATCATCAGTGGGAAATTCAGCAATATTCAGGGCATGTTGTGGCATACCTCCCATAGCATAAATATCGGATAATGAATTAGCTGCTGCAATTTTTCCAAATGTATAGGGATCATCTACAATGGGAGTGAAGAAATCCACAGATTGGAGCAGATAATGATCCTCATCCAATGGGACAACAGCACAATCCTCAGAGGATTCAAATCCGATAGTATTTTCAGGCAGATCAATTTTTAAATTACCCAGTACCTGGGCAAGGTCCGATGGACTCAGCTTGCCAGCTCAGCCAGCGCTGGGTGAAAATTGAGTAAGTCTAATTGGTTCTGTAATATTTTCTGTCATGGTGGTGAAAATTACAGCTTATTTGAATAAGCAAGGGAAGGTTTTTACATCATAAATTAAGGATGACATCTTTTTCCCCAAGTGTCTAAATAGAAAGATGTCATCCTGTAGGTATGCTTAAACAAAATTTGGAGTTTCCCGCCTAAGGCGGACAAGCTTCCTGCGTCAGAATTACAGTATTTGACTTTTTGTGTTAATTCGTGAAAATTCCCCGTATTCTGCAAGATAAACTTGGTTCAATGATTCCCTACCATCAAGTCTGCGGCAATCTCATCAGCTAAATGGAAAAATTCCGGTTTTAAAAATAGTGACCTATTTTTCCTTTCTAAATAGCCATTCCACTTCTGATAATTCGCAGGCATATTTTTCTCAATAATAGAAATTGGAACTCCTAAATTTGTTCGCAGTCCATTCATTACAATTTCATTTACTATATTCTCAGCTGAAAGTATTTCAGTATTCTGAATGGGTAGATTATTTTGGGATAGCATTTCATAATATTGATCTAAAGATGCAATATTCCAATAGCGTTTTTCACCATCAAAGCCATGTGCAGAAGGTCCAAATGCCAAATAGGGATCACGCTTCCAATAATGCAAATTATGACGGCATTCCATTCCCGGTTTGGCAAAGTGGGAGACTTCATATTGGATAAACCCGCAATCTCTCAAATATCGGGAACCTTCTCTATACATTTCATTCTCAACTGCAGCAGGAGGAAATGAAAGGTCACCATTTTTAATGTCTGCGTAAAAGGGAGTACCCGTTTCAGCAGTTAATGAATAGATGGCAATATGTTCCGGCTCCATTTCAATTATAGCCTTGAGGTCATTCAGCCAAGCATCAATGGACTGCCCGGGAATATTGTAGAGCATATCAATACTAATATTCTCAATTCCGGCTTTCCTGGCATTTTCATAGATAGTAACACAATCATCCTGATTATGCTGGCGTGTAAGAAGCGTCAAAAGTTCAGATTTCAAACTTTGAAATCCAATGGATAGGCGATTTACTTCCAATTCAAAATAGGATTTCAAATCTGCAAATGTATTCTCACCGGGATTTATTTCAAGAGTAATCTCTGGGAATTGGGAAAAGGGAAAGTGTTCTCTCAATTTATTAAGGATAATTTCTAAATCTTCAGGCAGAAGCAGGGCAGGGGAACCTCCTCCTAAATAAATACTGTCAATTCGCCAATCGTGGTGGTCAAAATTGCCGGCTGTTAATTCAATTTCTCGCAGCAGCATTTTCACAAAATGGGGGATGTTTCCTGCCTTCTTTTCAGTAGTGAAATAATCACAGTAATTACAGATATGTTGGCAGAATGGGATATGGATATATATACCAGCAGAATTCATATTTTAATTATTATATTGTTCGTAGAAATATAACCACAGATTTATACAAAGGAACACAAAAAAATAACCACGAATTTTCACGAATTCACCCGAATTATAAATTTCCAAAGTTGGGAAAGTCTATAACTACTTCTTTCAAGGTAAAATAAATCCTCTCTAATTTTGCCCATGCCCTCACCTATTGAAAGAAAACTAGCTGCCATTATGTTCACCGATATTGCAGGGTATACTGCACTATCTGCTAAAGACTCCACTAAATCCTCAGAGCTACTAAAGACTCAAAGAGATATACTTAAACCTATCGTAGAAAAGCATGGTGGTTCTTGGATGAAGGAAATGGGAGATGGACTGCTCCTAATATTTGATAGTGCTACATCTGCTGTTGAGTGTTCTATTGCCATCCAAGAAGCTACAAAAGATATAGATGACCTTAATCTTCGTATTGGTATTCATGAAGGTGAGGTTATAAAACAAGATGGAGATGTAATTGGAGATGATGTTAATGTAGCCTCTCGAATTGAACCATTTTCAGCTGTTGGCGGTGTTGCTATATCACATAAGATTGAACAAGCTATATCAAGTAATAAGGAGTTTGAAACCAAGTATATTGGAAAACCTAAGCTAAAAGGTGTTTCTCAAAAAGTAGAAGTATACTGCATTACCTCTCATGGACTTCCCGAAACTGATGTATCTACGGTATCAGCTAAGTTAGAAGAAGAGAAAGTTAAGCCACAATTTAACATATTTACTCTTACAGGTGGTATTTTGACTGCTATTGGTATTGCATTTTGGATAGCTGTTGGAGTGTTTGATGTTTCATTTGGTGGTAAAGCGGAAGTTCCATCAGTTGGGATATTAATGATGCAGAATCTTGGTAAAGAGGATGAAGAGTTTTGGTCAAGTGGTATGACAGCAGACCTTATTACAAAAGTAGCAGGAGCAGGGCTTATACGTGTTTCACCATTAGATGATATATTAAAATTAAATAAAGATTTATCTATTGAAGAAAAGGCAGAAAAACTTCGAGTTAAGTATATTCTCACTCATAGTTTCCTTATTAAAGATAATGGTTTTGATTTATGGTGTAAGTTAGAAAATATAGAAACGGGGGTAGCTTTATTCTCAAATAAAGTTAGTGAAAAAATGGATATGACAACTCAGATTGTGGGGAAACTTGCTAATGAGGTTGTGACATCACTTAAAGTTAAAACAAAACAGGATGTAATGAAAGTTCCAACGACCAACCCTGAAGCCTATGAATTTTACCTCAAAGCCAAGCATAACTATTCAAAGCGTGAGAATATAGATGATACAGAGATAGCACGAGGTTTACTAAATAAATCTATAGAGCTGGATGATAATCTGTTAGTTGCTAAAGTGCTACTTGGTACTACATACAGAGAAATGGGTGACTATGATAAGGCAATGGAGATTTATATCCTTGCTCTCAAAAAGGCTGAAAAGATCGGTGATAAGCGTGGGATGGGAGCAAGCCTTAATAGCATCGGGATTGTGTACGGTATTAAAGGTGACTATGACAAGGCTTTAGACTACTACGGTAGGTCACTGGCAATAAAAGAGGAGCTTGGTGATAAGCGTGGGATGGGAGTTAGCCTTGGTAACATTGGGACTGTGCATTATATAAAAGGTTACTTAGACAAAACACTCGACTATGTCGGCAGGTCACTTGCAATACTCGATAGGTCACTTGCAATATTTGAGGAGCTTGGTGATAAGTATGGGATGGGAGGAATCCTTTCTAATATCGGGAATTTGCATAAAAATGAAGGTGACTATGATAAGGCTTTAGACTACTACGAGAGGTCACTTGCAATAAAAGAAGAGCTTGGTAATGAGTATGAAATGGTAAGCACCCTTAGTAACATTGGGATGGTACATAGTACCA
>ERZ813253.341-NODE-341-length-17029-cov-7.531771_pt1 | contig 17029 bp, 17 predicted proteins | sample MGYA00520893_ERZ813253 | MGnify/ENA primary metagenome ERZ813253 (study PRJEB31669, sample SAMD00080414) | marine metagenome | biome: oceanic hadal pelagic zone biome; feature: marine hadalpelagic zone; material: sea water | place: Pacific Ocean:Izu-Bonin Trench...
TCCTACGAGCAAATCGTCACGCTTTGCTGCGAGGCCTGGAACAAGCTCATCGATCAACCGTGGAAAATCATGTCCATCGGAAGGCGCCAATGGGCTCATGGGTTCTGATTAATGCTCGTTGGTATTACAGACTATAGGAGGCGCTCATGCCGTCACTGGCTGGAACCAAAACCGAACAAAACTTAAAAGACGCCTTCTCTGGCGAATCCCAGGCCAACCGCCGTTATCTCTATTTCGCCCAGCGCGCCGACGTCGAAGGCTATAACGACGTCTCCGCCGTCTTCCGCTCGACCGCCGAAGGCGAGACTGGGCATGCCCACGGGCACCTCGAATTTCTCGCCGAGACCGGCGATCCGGCAACCGGTAAGCCGATCGGCCCGACCGCCGATAATCTGGCTGCCGCCATCGCCGGCGAGACCTTCGAATACACCGACATGTATCCGGGCATGGCGCGCTCAGCCCGCGACGAAGGTTTCGACGAAATTGCCGAGTGGTTTGAGACCCTAGCCAAGGCCGAGAAATCCCACGCCGGGCGCTTCCAGAAGGCGCTCGACACTCTCGGCTAACAAGCATGACGACATTGTATAAGCGGGGTCCGGCCAGGGCCCCGCTTCATTTCATTGGGCCGGGATCGTGAGAGAAGGCAGCCTGGAGGCGCCGACGCGCCACGCGCTTGATTGGCATAATCCGGAGTTCTACGACCCGGACCGGCTCGATGACGAACTCAGGCGGGTGTTCGACATCTGCCATACCTGCCGCCGTTGCTTCAATCTGTGCGACAGTTTTCCGCGCCTGTTCGATCTCATAGACGAGTCTGACACGGGCGAACTTGATTCCGTGCAAAGCATTGATTTTAAGCCTGTAATCGACGCCTGTACATTATGTGACATGTGCTACATGAGCAAATGTCCTTATGTTCCGCCCCATGAGTTCAACATCGATTTCCCCAAGCTCATGCTGCGCTACCGCGCGGTCAACCATCGCAACCGTAAAACCGGCTGGGCGCAAACCCAACTCGCCAAGACCGACCGCAACGGCCGCCTGGCGCGGCCCGTCGCCGCCTTCGCCAACTGGGCGAGCCGGGAGGGTAACAAGCTCACCAGGCCCTTGCTGGAAGCCGTCGCCTCGGTCCATCGCGACGCCGCCCTGCCGCGCTTTCATGGCAAGACCTTCACCATGCGCGCCGCTGAGCAGGCCGCGGAAATCAACCTGGATGCCCCAGCCCATGGCCGTAAGGCGGTGCTCTATGCGACCTGCTTCGTCAATTACAACAACCCCTCCATCGGCCTGGCGACGCGCGCCGTGCTGGCCAGGAACGGTGTGGCGACTGAAATCGTCTACCCGACCTGCTGCGGCATGCCCCAGCTTGAGCATGGTGATCTGGAAGCGGTTGCCGCGCGGGCGCGTAAGGTAGCGGGCGAACTCGGCCCTTGGATTGACAAGGGCTATGACATCATTGCCTTGGTGCCCTCCTGCGCGCTCATGCTTAAGGCCGAATGGCCGCTCATCCTGCCCGACGACGGGGCCGTCGCAACCCTCGCCGCCGCGACCCGCGATATTGCTGAATATGTCATCGAAATAGACCGCAAGGAGGGCTTGGCTCCGGGTCTCTCCGCGCTCGACGGCGGCGTTACCCTGCATCTCGCCTGCCATGCCAGGGCGCAGAACATCGGCCCCAAGGCGCGCGACATGCTGGCGCTGATTCCCGATGCGGATATCGAGGTCATCGAGCGCTGTTCGGGCCACGGCGGTTCCTGGGGGGTGATGAAAGAAAATTTCGAGACCGCGCTGAAAACCGGTAAGCCGGTGGCGCGGTCGGCGGCCAAGTCGAACAAACCCCTTATCGCCTCGGAATGTCCCCTCGCCGCGAGCCATATCATTCAGGGCATGGAAAGACTCGGCGAGGAAGTCGCCACGCTGCCAATTCCGTACCATCCGATCGAGCTGTTCGCCAAGGCCTACGGCCTCGACCCCAAGGATTAGCCATGACCGCCAAGCGTGAAATAACCCGCGCCGACATTATGTCCATGGAGGATTTCGCCGCTGTGCGCAAACAACGCCGGGCCGAGATATCCGCCATCAAGCGCAACCGTCGCCTCGCTATCGGGCCCGATGCGACGATCTATTTCGAGAACTACGACACCATGTGGTGGCAGATCCATGAGATGCTCCATATAGAAAAGGGCGGCGAGGCGCAGATCTCCGATGAGCTGGCGGCCTTCAATCCACTGATCCCCAAGGGCCGTGAACTGGTCGCCACCTTGATGTTCGAAATCGACGACCCGGCGCGCCGAAATGACCTGTTGTCGAAGCTCGGCGGCATTGAGAAATGCGTTGCCATTTCGGTCGGTTCAGAGACCATTGCCGCCGTCGCCGAAGACGATGTGGAGCGCTCGACCGACGAGGGGCGCGCCTCGTCGGTGCAGTTTCTCCACTTCCCCTTCACGCCCGAACAAATCGCCGAGTTTCGCGATCCCGCCTAGCGGGCGGTCGTCGCCATCGATCACCCCTGCTACGGCCATATGGCGGTCATTGCCGCTGCGGTGCGTGAAGCCCTGGCGGGCGATTTCGAATAGGGAATAGCTGTCAGACTGCAGCGGTCAACTTTCAGGAGCAAGCTGATAGCTGATAGCAGCCTACTTCACTCCACTGTTTCGTCATCATAGGCGCCCCAGAAATCCGCCTGGGGGAGCCAACCTTTCAGGCCGTCGGTTCCGATCCGGCACCAGCCGCCTCGGCAGCTCAGAAGCACTGCCACCACGCCGGGTTCCAGCTTGGCGACCACCGCCGAGGTTTCATCGGGGTCGTTGCGTAAGAGCCGCACGGCGCCGGTTACCAAGATCGAACGGCGGTTGGTCAGCAGGCTTTTATGGACCCAGCCCTCCGAGCCGTCCACATCGCGGAGCTTGCGCCAATTGCCATATTCGGCGGTGATCTCAATCGGCAATGAGCGGCGTAGAAACACCCATTCGACGGGATATTGGCGTCCCGGCCCGGCGCGTAAATTTACTTCGGCCGAGCGCAGCGCCGCGAAGCGCGGCAAGGGTGCGTCAGTCTCCGCGGCGAGATCGGAGCTGGCCAGGATCAACAGGGCGGTCAGCAAGAGGACGAACGGGTTCAAGGGCAAATTCTCCTGGGGATAGGTTGTTGGCAAGTATAACCCGGTCATTCTTGATGGCCGATGGTAAAACGTCTAAACAAGGAGCGTGGATGGCCGCTACGGACGGCGGCGTCCACATCTCATCCTACGGGAGATCGGCATGGCCAAGAAGCGACCCCTCGTCATCGTCACGCGCAAGCTGCCCGAGGTCATCGAGACCCGCATGATGGAGCTGTTCGACACTCGCCTCAACGACGATGACCGCTCGATGACCCAGGCGGAATTGATCGAGGCCGCCCAGGCCGCCGACGTGCTGGTGCCCACAGTCACCGATCGCATCGACAAGGGCATACTCGCCCAGGCCAATCCCGATCTCAGACTGATCGCCAATTTCGGCACCGGCGTCGATAACATCGACTTGGCCTCGGCCAATCAGCGCGGCATCACCGTGACCTCGACGCCCGGGGTGCTGACCGAGGACACCGCCGACATGACCATGGCGCTGATCCTCGCTGTGCCGAGGCGTCTCGCCGAGGGTGAGCGGCTGATGCGTAGCGGCAAATGGCTCGGCTGGGGGCCGACCACCATGCTCGGCCACCGCATCTGGGGCAAACGCCTGGGCATCATCGGCATGGGCCGCATCGGCACGGCGGTAGCGCGCCGGGCGCGCGGTTTCGGTCTGTCAATCCATTATCACAATCGCCACCGGGTCCATGAGGAACTCGAGGCCGAGCTTGAGGCGACCTATTGGGAAAGCCTCGATCAGATGGTCGCCCGCATGGATATCATCTCGGTCAATTGCCCACACACGCCGGCGACCTTCCATCTCCTGTCGGCGCGCCAGCTCAAGCTGGTCCAGCCCCACGCCTATATCGTCAATACCGCGCGCGGCGAGGTGATCGACGAGAACGCCCTGACCCGCATGCTGCGCAGCGGCGAAATCGCCGGTGCCGGCCTCGATGTCTTCGAACATGAGCCGGCGGTCAACCCCAAACTTTTAGCGCTCGATAACGTGGTGCTGTTGCCCCATATGAGCTCGGCGACTATCGAGGGCCGCATCGACATGGGCGAGAAGGTGATCATCAACATCAAGACCTTTATCGACGGCCACGTGCCGCCCGACAGGGTCATCGATATCTATGGCTGATCCGGTTCCGGCCCGGTCATCGTCGCGAATACACTACATTGTCATACAAATTGTATGACGCGCGACGCGCTTCCGATTAGATAAACAGCATGGCGCCATCGGCGCTGGCGTCGTTGAGAAAGGTGACGATGCCGCCCGAGTGATAGTGGAAATCCTGGCGTAAATCCTCCGGCGCGAGGCCCATGGCGCGCAGGCCCATGTCGCAGACCATGATGCGCACGTTGAGGGCGATACAAGCGTCGAACAGTTCCTCGAAGCCGCCAACGCCCCGCTCGGCGAACTCGGCATCCCTTTCAGCAGCGCCCGGCAAGGCGGTCCAGCCGTGGCTGCCGTCGCTCGTGCGCGGGGCCAGGGCGCGGATGCTTTCCATGGTAAAAAACAGAGTCGTTGGGCGATCCACCGAGGCGGCGGCGGCGGCCATGGCGAGGGCGTAATGGACGCGTCCGAAGTCGCCCGAAAAGACGACTATGGAGAGTTTGTCAGGTGCTTTGGTCATGGCCAAGGTCATGGATCGAAAGATCTTCGATGGTGGCGTTAGGTCCGCAGAGCGGGCAGTCCGGGTCGGGCTTGACGGTGACCTTCTGGAAAGCCGTCGCTAGGGAATCATAGAGAATCAGCGATCCCGAGAGGCTATCGCCGATGTCGAGAATTTCCTTGAGCACTTCGGTCGCCTGCATGGACCCCAGGGTGCCGGCCAGGGCGCCGAGGATGCCGGCTTCCGAGCAGGACGGCACCAGCCCCGGCGGCGGCGCCTCGCGGAACAGGCAGCGATAGCAGGGATTGTCGCCGCCGAGATAGGCCTTGAAGGTGGCGATCTGGCCGTCGAAGCGCAGCATGGCGGCGGAGACCAAGGGGCGTTCGCCGAAATAGCAGGCGTCGTTAACCAGATAGCGGGTGGCGAAATTGTCGCTGCCATCGGCGATAATGTCGTAGTCGGCGAACAGAGGCTCCACATTGGCCCGGGTTAGTCGCATCTCATGGGTGATCACGCGAACCTCGGGATTGATCTCGCCCAGGGTCGCGGCGGCGCTCGCCGTCTTGGCCTCGCCGATGCGCGAGGTGGCGTGGACGATCTGGCGTTGCAGGTTGGAAAGCTCGACAACATCGTCATCGATGATGCCGATAGTGCCGACCCCGGCGGCGGCGAGATACATCAGCACGGGCGAGCCCAGGCCGCCGGCGCCGACCACCAGAACCTTGGCGCCCAGGAGTTTTTCCTGGCCGACACCGCCGACCTCCTTGAGGATGATGTGGCGGGCGTAGCGGTGAAGCTGGTCGTCGCTGAAGTCCATCATCGGACTAGCCCGTGCCGGTGGAGCCGTAGCCGCCTTCGCCCCGGCCACTCCCGGGCAGCGCCTCGACCACCTGCCAAGAGACCTGGGCGATCCGGGCGACGATCATCTGGGCGATCCGCATGCCGCGGGTCACGGTGAAGCTCTCGGCCCCGAAATTGGCCAGAATAACGCTCACTTCGCCGCGGTAATCCGCGTCTACCGTGCCCGGTGCGTTCAACACCGTGATGCCATGCTTGAGCGCCAAGCCCGAGCGCGGGCGGATCTGGGCCTCATAGCCCGCCGGTAGGGCGATGGCCAGGCCGGTCGGCACCAGCACGCGGCCGCCGGGCGCGATGTCCAGGGGCTCATTGAGCGCCGCGCGCAGATCCATCCCGGCGCTCAGAGTGGTGGCGTATTCCGGCAGGGGCAGATCACCGGCGCCGGCGAGCCGCGTCACGGCGACGCGCAGAGGACTTTCGGTCATGCGGTGGCCAGGTTCATGCGGCAGAAGGGGGGGCAAAATGAGCGGCGATACGTTCGGCGAGACGCGCCGCCACGTCCTGCTTACTCATTGTCGGCCAGTCCTCGACGCCGCCGGCAGTGATCAGATGAACGGTATTGTCATCGCCGCCCATGACGTCGCCGGAGACATCGTTGGCGACGATCCAGTCGCAGCCTTTGGTTTCCAGTTTAGCCTGGGCATGGGCGATCAGAGCCTCCGTCTCGGCGGCGAAACCGACCACCAGGGCAGGGCGCTGGTTGCCCACGGAGAGGGTCGCCAGGATATCGGGGTTTTCGACCAGGGTGAGCGACGGCGCGCCCTTCTTGTCTCCATGGGCCCCTTGCTTCTCGATCTTAGCTTTTTTGATTTTTCCGGCGGCGATCTCGTCCACCCGCCAATCGGACACCGCGGCGGCGCAGACCACGATATCGGCGGGCAGGGCCGCCCGGCAGGCCTGCAGCATTTCAACGGCGTTCTCGATATGCACCACGGCGACCCCCTCTGGGTCGGCCAGGGCAGTGGGGCCTGAAACCAGGGTGACAGCCGCGCCCAGCCGGGCGCAGGCGGCGGCGATGGCGTGACCCTGCTTGCCGGATGAGCGGTTGGCGAGGTAGCGCACCGGGTCGATCGCCTCATAGGTCGGACCGCTGGTGACCAGAGCATGGCGGCCGGCGAGAGGGGCGCGCGACCCGAAATAATGCTCGATAGCGGCGGTGATCTCGCCCGGCTCGGCCATGCGCCCCGGGCCGTATTCGCCACAGGCCATGTCGCCGTCGTTGGGGCCAACGGTCATCACCCCGCGAGCGGCTAAAGTTTCCATGTTGGAAACCGTGGCCGCATGCTGCCACATACGCACATTCATGGCGGGGGCGACCAGTACGGGCTTGTCGGTGGCCAGCAGGGTGGCGGCGGCGAGGTCGTCGGCGCGGCCCTGGGCCATGCGCGACAGCAGATCGGCGCTCGCCGGGGCGACCACGATCACATCGGCCTCGCGCGACAGGCGGATATGACCCATCTCGGCCTCATCGGTAAGCGAGAACAGCGCGCTGTAGACCCGCTCCCCCGACAGGGCGGAAACCGAGAGCGGCGTGACGAACTGCGCCCCGCCAGCCGTCAGGATGCAGCGCACGGCGGCGCCGCGCTCCTTGAGGCGGCGGATCAGCTCGAGCGACTTATAGGCGGCGATGCCGCCCGAAATCACCAAAAGGATGCGTTTCCCGCAAAGGGTCATATCCGGCGTCATGATGAGCAAGAAGGTAAGGCCGAGGCCGCGCGGGTGCAAGGGCTGAGGATTCTGTGGGGCTTGGGGATGGGGTATTGGAAAGGCATGGATGAACATCTCGCCCTCCTCACCCCTAAACAATCACGCCAGCAGGGCCACCGCCACGGCCACTGCTGCTATGACCGGCCACAACAGCCCGCCGCCGCCGCGCCCGCCGCCCTGGGTCGCCTTGGCGAGGGCGGCCATGGTATCGGGGTGGAGCTTGACCCCGCCCTCGGCGATCATGGCGAGGGCCGCCTCGGCGTTGGCGGCGAGCCTGGGCAGGCGCTGGACCAGGGCGGCCCCGTCGCTGACGGACTCGCGCAATCGCGCCTCGGGGCCCAGGTGATCGGCGACCCAATCTTCGATCAGCGGCCGGGTCAGGGTCCAGATGTTGAGTTCGGGGTTGAGCGAGCGACCGACGCCCTCGGCGAGCAGCATGGTCTTTTGCAAAAGCAGCAGTTGCGGCTGGGTCTCCATGGCGAAGGTTTCGGTGACCTGGAAGAGCTGGGCGAGGAGATGGGCGAGGGAGATTTCATTGAGCGGGCGGCCCATGATCGGCTCGCCGATGGAGCGGCAGGCCTGGGTGAAGTTCGCCAGCGACTGGTCGGCGGGGACATAGCCGGCCTCGAAATGAACCCGCGCCACCCGCCCGTAATCGCCGGTCAGGAAGCCGAGCAGCATCTCGGCGAGATAGCGCCGGGTGTCGGAATCAAGGCGCCCCATGATGCCGAAATCGACCGCCACGATATCGCCGTCCCGATTGACGAACAGGTTGCCCGGATGGAGGTCGGCATGGAAGAAGCCGTCCCTAAAGATCATATTGAAGAAGGCCCGCGCCGCCTTCTCGAGCACCGCGTCCACGGAATGGCCGGCCGCCATGAGCGCCTCGCGCTCGTCGATGGGGATGCCCTCGATATGCTCCAGGGTCATGACCCGGCGCGCGGTGCGTTGCCAATCGACGTCGGGCACCAGGAAGCCCTCGTCGCCGGCCAGGTTCTCGCGCAGCTCGGACGCCGCCGCCGCCTCGAAGCGCAAGTCCATCTCGCGGGCGACGGTCTCGGCGAAGGTGGCGGCGATCTCAAGTAGGCGCAGGCGGCGCCAGGACGGCTGGGCGCGCTCGGCCAAGCCGGCGAGCCAGAAGAACAGCTCCGTATCCACGGCGAAGGCCGCCTCGACGCCGGGCCTGAGCACCTTGACGGCCACATCGCGGCCCTCGCTGGTGGTCGCGCGATGAACCTGGGCGATGGAGGCCGCGGCGAGGGCGCGATCCTCGAAATGAGAAAACAACTGGTGGATGGGAACGCCGAGCTCGGCCTCGATCACCGCCCGCGCCTCGGCCCCGGGGAACGGTGTCAGGCGATCCTGGAGCGCCGAGAGATCGGCGGCGATCGCCTCGCCGACCAGGTCGGGGCGGGTGGACAGGGCCTGGCCGAGCTTGATGAAGCCGGGGCCGAGGGCGTGGAACGCCGCCCCCAGACGCTCGCCATCGCGACCTAATACATCGCGCCGCGCGAACAGCCAGCGCAGCACCGCGGCGAAGGTTTCAAACCCGGCGCTTCGGATGGGAAACAGCGCGTCATGGCGCGCCAGGGTCCAGCAGATGAATGCCAGGCGGGTGAGGTTGCGGAGCGCGCGCAGCATCAGAGTCGCCAGGCCGAATGGAGCGCCACAATGCCGCCCGACAGATCGCGGTGGCGGCATTGGCCGAGGCCTGCGTCCTCGATCATGGCGGCAAAGCGCCGCTGGTCGGGAAAGCGGCGGATGCTCTCTGCGAGATAGCGATAAGCGTCGCCGTCGCCGGTGACAGCCGCGCCGATAGCCGGCAGAACATGCAGGGAATAGGCGTCGTACAGGCCGGCCAGGGCGGGCCAGGACACATGGCTGAATTCGAGACAGAGGAAGCGCCCGCCGGGCTTGAGCACGCGCCGCGCCTCGCGCAAGGCCGCCTCGATGCGGGTCACATTGCGAATGCCGAAGGCGATGGTGTAGGCGTCCTGCGAGGCGTCCGCCAGGGGCAGGGCCTCGGCGTCGCCGCACAGCCAATCGATTGTGTCGCTGGGGAGCATGCCCCGGTCGATCGCCCGGTCACGACCGGTCTCGATCATCTCGCGGTTGATGTCGCAGACCGTCACATGGGCGCTTGGCTGGCGCTCGAGGATGCGAAAGGCGATATCGCCGGTGCCGCCGGCCACATCGACCATGCGCTGGCCGGCCCGAGGCCTGAGCCAGTCGATCATGGCGCTCTTCCACAGCCGATGGACGCCGACGCTCATCAGGTCGTTCATCAGGTCATAGCGGGCGGCGACCGAGGTGAAGACATCGCGCACCAGGCCGGCCTTATGGGCCAAGGGGACCCTTCGATAGCCGAAGTCGGTCTCCTCGTCATTGGCGATATCCCCTGATTTTTCGGATTTCTCTGTCTGTTTCTCTGCCCTCTCGATGAGTCTCTCTACCTTCTCTATGAGTCTCTCTGGCTCTATGAGTCTCTCTGGCTCTATGAGTCTCTCTGGCCCTTCTTTCGCCGCGCTGCCGCTGGCGTAGTCTCCCAGCAGGTCGCCCGCCGTCACATCCAGGGCGTCGACCAGCTTGGCGATGGTCACATCGCGCAGGCTCGCCCCGCCGCGTTCGAGCTTGGATATGGCCGCCTTGCCGAGGCCGACCCGCTTGCCCAGGGCCTCCTGGCTCAGGCCCCGCGAGCGCCGCCAATGACGAAGATTGTTTTTCATGAAAGCTTTGCTAATTTTCGCTCAAGGTATCCATTATGGAAACTTTACTTCAATCCAAGACGTTTGCCTACTGCCCATTGCCTCGCGGGGTGGGAGGTATTAGAACCATGCGCCATGCCCGAACTTCCCGAAGTCGAAACCGTTTGCCGGGGCCTTGCCCCCGTGCTCGAAGGCCGCATGCTGATCCGCGTCGAGCAGCGAATCTCCGCCCTGCGCCGGCCCTTGCCCGAGAATTTTGCGAAGCGCATCGAAGGCAACCGCGTAACCAAGGTGGCGCGGCGGGCTAAATATATCCTCATCCATCTCGATGGCGGCGACGTGGTGATCGCCCATCTCGGCATGTCGGGCCGCATGACCATCCATGCGGGCGCGGCGCCGGTCCCGCGGCGCCACGATCACATCGTGTTCCACACCGACGATGACCACCATATCGTGTTCAACGACGCCCGGCGCTTCGGCGTGATGGATTTGGCGCGCGCAGATGCCCTCGACCGCCATCCCCTGCTGGCCGGGCTCGGGGTGGAGCCCCTGGGCAACGAATTCAACGGCCGGATTCTGGCCGCCCTGCTCAAGGGGCGGCGCACGCCGATCAAGGCGGCCCTGCTCGACCAACGGCTGATCGCCGGGATCGGCAATATTTACGCCTGCGAAATTCTCTATCGCGCGCGGCTCTCGCCCCGGCGCATGGCCTATACGGTGGCCGGCGCCCGCGTCGAGCGGGTGGCCAATGCCGTGCGCGGCGTGCTCGCCGAGGCCATCGAGGCGGGCGGCTCGAGCCTGCGCGATTACGTCCAGGCGAGCGGAGAATTGGGCTATTTCCAGCATAGCTTCGCGGTCTACGATCGCGAGGGCGAGCCTTGCCCCGGCTGCGATTGCAACGGCGCCATCCGCCGCATCGTGCAAGCGGGCCGCTCCAGCTTCTATTGTCCCCGGCGCCAACGCTGAATATTAGTTCACAAAGGAATCGATCCATGGCTTACGAAACCATCATCACCGACAGCAAGGACCGCGTCGGCATCATCACGTTTAACCGGCCCAAGGCGCTCAACGCCCTCTGCGCCCGGCTCATCGAGGAACTCAACAGCGCGCTGGACGATTTCGAGGCCGACGACGGGATCAAGGCGATCGTGCTCACCGGGTCCGAGCGCGCCTTCGCCGCCGGGGCCGACATCTCGGAGATGCAGGACAAGGATTTCATAGACGTCATGAAAGACGACTTCATCGAGCCCTGGGAGCGCATCACCCGGGTCCGCAAGCCGGTGATCGCGGCGGTCGCCGGCTACGCCCTGGGCGGCGGCTGCGAGCTGGCCATGATGTGCGACATCATCATCGCCGCCGAGGGCGCCAAGTTCGGCCAGCCCGAGATTACCCTGGGCACCATACCCGGCTCGGGCGGCACCCAGCGCCTGACCCGCGCGGTGGGCAAATCAAAAGCCATGGACATGATCCTCACGGGGCGCATGATGGATGCCGAGGAGGCCGAGCGCTCGGGCCTGGTGACCCGTATCGTCCCCGCCGACGCCCTGCTCGACGAGGCCGTGGCCCTGGCCGCGAAGATCGCCGAGATGTCCGCGCCGGTCGCGGCCATGGCCAAGGAAGCGATCAACCGTTCGTATGAGGTGTCGTTATCGGAAGGCGTGCGCTTTGAGCGCCGCCTGTTCCAATCGACCTTCGCCACCGACGATCGCCGCGAGGGCATGGCGGCCTTCGTCGAGAAGCGCAAAGCAGAGTTTACCGACCGCTGACAACCGTTGACGGATGGCCCCGTGGGTACTATAAACGCGCCCTCGAATTCGGCGTCCCCGGACGCCCTCTCTGGCTTAGGTTTTATCTCAGGAATCCCAGGAACTCATGGCTGATCACAAGCAAGCGAAGAAACGTATTCGGCAGAACGCGCGGCGCAACCAGGTAAACCGCTCGCGCATCAGCCGGGTGCGCACCTTTATCAAGAATGTCGAAGTGGCGATCGAAGGCGCCGACAAGGAGGCCGCCCAGGCGGCGCTCAAGGCCGCCCAGCCGGAGATCATGCGCAGCGTCAACAAGGGGCTGATCCACCGCAATAAAGCGTCGCGCAAGATTTCACGGCTCGCCGCCCGGGTAAACGCCATCGGCTAACCCGTCCCGCGACGAAGCCCGAAAGGCCGCGCCATGATGCGCGGCTTTTTCACTTTCGGGCCGCCGATCCGATAATTATTTTCGAATCAAGCAAAGTTTTTTGACGTTCTCATTACGTCCCTGTTGCATGATTTGAGAGCTGCGTCTAATCTCCTTGTCGCGATGCTACGGGAGACGCGTCGCGGGTTCGTAAAACGCCATTCGAGACCTCCACGGCAAGCCGAGTTACACGCTTAGGTTGAACAGGAGATGTGTGTTTAAATCAGGCGGTTCGGCGGGTGGAGAGAATGGTCATGAGTTCTGCAAGCCCGGTGCGTGGTAGGAACACGGTGTGTGGTGGAAAAACGGCGTCTAGGGGTAGCTTAGGGGGATGGATCAGGCCGTGGCTATCGAAGAGATCTACGCAACCGCGGCTCGGCGGGTCGATCCCAGCGTTGGATATGCGGGGGAGCTTACCCTTCAAGAGGCCTGGAGCCTGCTTGCGGACGACGCCCTGGCCCGGCTGGTCGATGTGCGGACCCAGGCGGAATGGTCTTATGTGGGGGTTCCCGATCTTTCCGCCATCGGCCGTGAACCGATCTTCGCCCAATGGCTGTTGGCGCCCGCTATGAGTGAAAATCCTAATTTCTTCGACGAAGTGTCGGCCCAGGGCCTGGCCCCGGACATGGCGGCGATTATCATGTGCCGCACGGTCAACCGCAGCCCCAAGGCGGCCCGGGCGATGACCGCTAAAGGCTTCCCGCGCTGCTATTTTTTGCTCGAAGGTTTCGAGGGCTCCCTGGACGACGAGAAACACCGTGGCTTGCGCGATGGCTGGAAGGCCGCCGGGCTTCCCTGGACACAAGGCTAGCGGACCATGGCAAAAGACAAACAGACAAATACCCCGGATACGTCAGACGACGCCGTTGCTGCCGCCGCCGTCGCTGCGTCCAACGAGCAATGGGACCGGGTGCGCGTCCGTCTGCGCGCCGAATTTGGCAATGCCGCCTACAAGAGCTGGTTACAGCCCATCAGCCTGACCGAGGTCGATCACGGCCGGGTGACCATGCAGGTGCCGACCCGCTTCATGCAGGAATGGGTGATGTCGCGCTACGCCGATCGCATCCGGGCCCTGTGGCGCGGGGAGGATTCCTCGATCAGCAGCATCCACATCGCGGTGTCCAACACCAGCCGCCCGGCGTCGCCGGCCGATTCCGCGGCACCCCCCGCGGATCCCCCCGCGGACCCCGAAGCGTCATCCAGCGCCGCCCTCGGCGATAGGATGGCCGGGCAAACGATCCTCACGCCGCCGGCCCCAGGCGCGTCGATGGCCAAGACTACGCCCAATGGCGGTCTCCAAGCGGCTCAGGCGCCGATCCAAGAGCAGGATCCCATTTCGATCAGCAGCCTCGACCCGCGCTTCAGCTTCGATCGTTTTGTGGTCGGCAAGTCCAACGAATTCGCTCATGCCGCCTCCCGCCGCGTCGCCGAGATGAGCAAGCTGTCGTTCAATCCGCTCTACATCTATGGCGGCGTCGGCCTGGGCAAGACCCATCTCATGCACGCCATCGCCTGGCAGATTCGCCAAGACGATCCGAGCCGCCGGGTGATCTATCTGTCGGCCGAGAAGTTCATGTATCAGTTCATTCGCGCCTTGCGCTTCCAGAACACCATGGCGTTCAAGGAGCTGTTCCGCTCGGTCGATGTGTTGATGATCGACGACGTTCAGTTCATCGGCGGCAAGAATTCGACCCAGGAGGAGTTTTTCCACACCTTCAACGCCCTGGTCGACCAAAACCGCCAGCTGGTGATTTCCGGCGACCGCTCGCCGTCGGACCTCGACGGCATGGAGGAGCGCTTACGGTCGCGCCTCGGCTGGGGGCTGGTGGCCGACATTCATCCCACCGATTACGAGCTTCGCCTGGGTATCTTGCAATCCAAGGCCGAGCAGATCGAAGGCGCCGATGTGCCGCTCCGGGTGCTCGAGTTCCTCGCCCATAAGATCACCTCCAGCGTTCGCGAGCTGGAAGGCGCGCTCAACCGGGTCGTCGCCCACGCCACCCTGGTGGGCCGCGAGATCACTCTCGATGCGACCCAGGAAATCCTCCAGGACGTCCTGCGCGCCCATGATCGGCGGGTCACCATCGAGGAGATCCAAAAGCGCGTCGCCGCCCATTTCAACATCCGTCTCGCCGATATGCATTCGGCGCGCCGCGCGCGCAATGTCGCCAGGCCGCGTCAGGTCGCCATGTATCTCGCCAAGCAGCTGACCTCGCGCAGCCTTCCCGAGATCGGCCGCAAGTTCGGCGGACGCGATCACACCACGGTCATGCATGGGGTGAAAAGGGTCGAGCAGCTGCGCGAAACCGACGCCGCCTTCGCCGAGGATATCGACCTTCTCAAGCGCATGATCGAAAGCTGATCTGGGCTTAACCTGCGGTCGCCAGCGCGCCCGGCGGCGCGCCGGAAAACTATGCCGAAATCCACGGTATCTGATATACTCTCGGGATCGACTCCGGGGGCAGGCTTCGATTGGTGTCGCCTCGTCCGAGCAGAACGGAAAACCTTTCAAACGAGCCTGTAAAACTCATGAAATTGACCATCGAACGCGCGGCCCTCCTCAAGTCCCTGGCCCATGTCCAGTCCGTCGTCGAGCGGCGCACGACGATCCCCATTCTGTCGAATGTGCGCCTCGAATGTAGCAGCCAAGGCCTGGCCGTGACCGCCACCGACATGGACCTCGCGGTGGTCGAGAGGGTGCCCGCCGAGTCGGCCGCCGACGGCGCCGCCACGGCGCCCGCCCATACGCTCTACGACATAGTTCGCAAGCTCCCCGACGGCGCGCAGGTCGAGCTTGAGACCAGCGACGACGGCGCGACCCTGAAATTGATTTCAGGCCAGGCGCGCTTTTCCCTGCCCTGCCAGCCGGCGGACGAGTTCCCGGTCATGGCGGAGGGAGAATTCAGTCACGAATTCGCCCTCCCCGCGGCCAGCCTGAGGCGGCTGGTCGACAAGGCGCGGTTCGCCATCTCGACCGAGGAGACGCGCTATTACCTGAACGGCATCTATCTCCATGAAGCGGACGAGAACGGCGCCGTGCTGCGCGCCGTGGCGACCGACGGCCACCGCTTGTCGAGGGTCGATGTGGGCTTACCCGACGGCGCCGCCGGCATGCCCGGCGTCATCGTGCCGCGCAAGACGGTGTCCGAGCTGCGCAAGCTGATCGACGAGCACGACGGCGATGTGGCGGTGTCCCTGTCGGAGACCAAGATTCGCTTCGCCTTCGATGCGCTGGTGCTGACCTCGAAGCTCATCGACGGCACCTTCCCCGATTACAGCCGGGTCATCCCGACGGGCAACGACAAGGTGCTCGAGATCGAGGGGGCGCGCTTCTCCCGCGCCGTCGATCTGGTCTCCACCGTGTCGACGGAAAAGACCCGCTCGGTGAAGCTGTCCTTGAGCGCCGGAAAGCTCGAGGTGTCGGCCAACAGCCCCGACAACGCCACCGCCACGGAGCAGCTCGATGTCGATTACGACGCCGAGGATATCGAGATCGGCTTCAACTCGCGCTACCTGCTGGACGTCACCGAGCAGGTCGACGGCGACCGCATCCGCTTCACCATGGCCGACGCCGCCTCGCCGACCCTGGTCCATGACAGCGGCGACGACGCGGCGCTTTATGTGCTCATGCCCATGCGGGTATGAGGGTGGCCGCGACCAGCCAGCCCCGCCTCGCCACGCAACAGGACGAGTCGCCCCATGGCGCCGTCTCCGCCGGGGCCATCACGGCCAAGGCCATTACGACCGGGGCCATTACGGTCCAGCGGCTCACGCTGACGGAATTTCGCTGCTTCAGCCGGGCCGTGCTGGATACCGACCCGCGCCCGGTTGTGCTGTTCGGCGCCAATGGCGCGGGCAAGACCAGCCTGCTCGAGGCGCTCTCCATGCTGACCCCCGGCCGGGGCCTGCGCGGCGCGGCCCTGGCCGATCTCGGCCGGCGCGGGGCCCCGGCGGGCGCCCCTTGGGGCGTCGCCGTCGAGGCCGACGGCTTCAAGGGCCCGGTTTCCATCGGCACCGGCGCCGCGCCGGAAGGATCGGCGCGCAGAACCCTGCGCATCGACGGCCAGGCGGCGCGCGGCCGCGCGAGCCTGGCCGAGGCGGTCAGCGCCCTGTGGCTGACCCCGGCCATGGACCGCCTGTTCCTCGAGGGCGCTTCGAGCCGCCGGCGTTTCTTCGACCGCCTGGTCTACGGCTTCGATGCGTCCCACGCCACCCGCATCGGCGTCCATGAACGATCCCTGCGCGAGCGCACGCGGTTGCTGCGCGAGAGGCGGGGCGATCCCGCATGGCTGTCCGCCATCGAAGCCCGGTTGGCCGAGACCGGCGTCGCCGTGGCGGCGGCGCGGCGCGCCACCCTGCGCCGCTTAGCGCCTCTGGTGCGCGCCGGTGTCGGGCCTTTCCCGGGGGCCGATATGAGCTTCCAGGGCGGCGTCGAGGCGATGCTCGAACAGATGCCGGCGCTCGAGGCCGAAGCCGAACTGGCCGAAGCCCTGGCCGCCTCGCGCGAGCATGACGCCCAAGCCGGCGGCGCCCGCGTCGGCGCCCATCGCGGCGACCTTGAGCTGGTCCATGGGGCCAGCGGCATGCCGGCGGCGCAATGCTCGACCGGCGAGCAGAAGATGCTGTTGATCGCCGTCATCCTGGCCACGGCGCGGCTTCAGGCGGCGCTGCGCGGACGGGCGCCGCTGCTGCTGCTCGACGAGGTGGCGGCCCATCTCGACGGCGACCACCGGGCCGCCCTGTTCCACGAGATTAGCGACATCGGCGCCCAGGCCTGGCTCACCGGCGTCGAACGCTCGGTCTTCGAGACCTTCGGCGGGGCCGCGCAATATGTCGCCGTGGAGGCCGGTACGGTGACGCCG
>ERZ813253.342-NODE-342-length-17025-cov-9.760918_pt1 | contig 17025 bp, 14 predicted proteins | sample MGYA00520893_ERZ813253 | MGnify/ENA primary metagenome ERZ813253 (study PRJEB31669, sample SAMD00080414) | marine metagenome | biome: oceanic hadal pelagic zone biome; feature: marine hadalpelagic zone; material: sea water | place: Pacific Ocean:Izu-Bonin Trench...
TGGTGATAACGGTATAAGTATGATACTCTTTATTATTTTCATCAATCCATTTATCCCAAAGTCCAGCCATGGGCAGGATATTCTTTTGAGGATGGCGAATATAATAGGGTATTTTTCCATCACCAGATTGCATCCATTCATAATAGCCATCCGTAATGACAACGCATCTATTGCTTGTAAGTAAATTTCGGAAAGATGGTTTTTCAGGGAGGGTTTCTAAACGGGCATTTATTAATCGGCTTCCCATTTTAAGGTCTTTTGCCCAAGATGGAACCAAACCCCAGCGCATGGTCTTGATTATCCGCTTTTCATTATATATTAAAATGGGAGTATTTTGAGTGGGAGCTATGTTATAGCTTGGAATCCAGTCGTCATTCCAGTCATCAATCAACATATCCTGGATTATTTCAATTTTCCCTTTTGTGAGTGTTTTACGACCGCACATTTAACTTTATAGTTCTAATTCTTCAGTCTGAGCTAAATTAAATATTTCATCAAATCCAACGATTGTATTTTTTATTTTCTGATTTATTACTTTCCCTCCTCTCAATACAATAACATTTTCTAATTGAGATTCTTCAATCTGACAATCTTCGGAAATAGTGCAATATTTTAAAGATGAGTCTTTTACATTTGAAGAGTGATGAATAGCATTACCCCCTTGCCTCTCTAAAAGAATTTTATTGGTGGACAGCATTGTTTCAGGAATACCACAATCCAGACAGGCATCAATTTTGAGCGCTTTGAATATGTGGCTATTATCCAACATCACAGTGAATGCATCTGTCAATTGATACTCATTTTTTGTGCGGATATTATTCTCAATCAAATATTCAATACCCTGCATAAGCTCCATTTGAGATGAAATATAATAAATCCCACTAATGGCTAAATTGCCGGGCGGATTCTCTGGTTTTTCCCAAAATTTTGTTATCCGATTATTTTCGATTTCCACAATCCCAAATCTTTCAGGATCTGGTACAGGTGCAACACCAATGGTTGAATGTTGAGACTTAAGTAATTTTTCATAATCCAACTCAAGAATAGCGTCACCCAGTACAATCAATACCGACTCATCCGAATCATCTAAGCCTTGATACACCGCATGTCCTAATCCCAAACGGTCATTTTGTTCAACAAAGGTGAAATTAGCATTGTTATAGGAGGAACAGAAATCTTTAACTTGTTCTCCTAAATGCCCGATAACCAATGTTACATCAGTAACACCCACTTTTATAATTCTATCTAAAAGATGTTCAAGTACTGGTTTACCGCCAACTGGTAATAAACATTTTTGGAGTTTAAGTGTGTGCGGTTCTAATCGGGTACCATGACCAGCAACTGGGATAATTGCCTTCATAAATACTATCTTCCTATAGCTCTCTCATGCTGTTTTTTAATCTGTATAGCAATCTTTTCGACAGCATTTGCGAGAGACTTTTCAAATGCTTCACCATTTTCGTGGGCTGAAAAATCATGTCCCTTAATATGGGCGTTGATTTCCACATTTTCACTACTATTTTCTTTGGTTAGAATGACATGACAATTCATTATTCCACTATTAAATTTTTCAATCTTTAATATTTTTTCATTTATCAAATCTTTGAGTTTATCTGAAGCTGTAAAATGTCTGGATGTTATTTCAATATTCATAGAGAATGTTCCTTTATTAAATGGCTATTTCTTTGTGATTTTTAATGGGACCTGCTTGTTTAAGATATGACACTGCCTTGCCGTATGTTTTAAAATTATTAGTAAATAATTCACCCAGTGTGGATGCCTGTTTATCGTATTCATCAAGACTATTCCAGGATGAACGAGGATTTAGCACTTCGGAATTAACTCCGGTTAAACTTTGGGGACAACTTAACCCAAATACAGGCTCCGTTTTGAACTCAGATTTCTCAATTGATCCATCTAAAATGGCTGTAATCATAGCTCGAGTATTTTGGATGCTAATTCGTTTTGCACCAGAAGCTGCAGAGCCGCCAATCCAGCCTGTGTTCACAAGGTACACTTTGGTTTGATGTATTTTTATTTTTGATTTTAATAATTCAGCATATCGAAGTGGATGCAAAGTGAGAAAGGGTCCTCCAAAACAAGGAGAAAATGTTGCAACTGGCTCCGTAATGCCTCTTTCAGTTCCGGCAACTTTTGCTGTATAACCGCTTATGAAATGGTACATGGCTTGATCAGGAGTGAGCTTAGAAACAGGAGGTAAAACACCATAAGCATCACAGGTGAGAAAAACTAATATCTGGGGGTGTGGACCCATACTGGGTTTACCTGAAGCAAAAACTGAATTTTCGATATGATCAATTGGGTAGGATACGCGCGTATTCTCAGTCTTAGAGCTATCTGTAAAATCGATAATACGAGTCCTTTCATCATAACATACATTTTCCAATAATGCACCATGACGTATGGCATTGTAAATATCAGGCTCAGCGTCTTTATCTAAATTGATAACCTTTGCATAACATCCCCCTTCAAAGTTGAAGATACCATCATCTGACCAACCATGTTCATCATCGCCAATCAATGGCCTGTTTGGATCGGTAGAGAGGGTTGTTTTTCCTGTACCGCTCAGTCCAAAAAAGAGAGCTGTATTGCAACCATTTGTATCAACATTAGCAGAACAATGCATAGATAATACTCCCTTCAACGGCAGTATATAATTTAAAACGGAAAAAATACCTTTTTTCATTTCGCCGCCATATTCTGTTCCTCCAATAATGGCTATTTTTTTTTGCAGATTGAAAATTATAAATGTATCAGAATTTAAACCGTGTTGTTTGAATTTTTCATTGTATAGATTACTGGCATTAATAATTGTAAAATCCGGAGAGAAATTCAATAATTCTTCCTGTGTTGGTCTTATGAACATATTATGGCAAAAATGAGCCTGCCATGCTTTTTTCGCAATGATTCGTACATGTAAACGATGGTCAATTGCAGCTCCACCAAAACCATCAAAAATATAAGTGTTAGAATTGTCCTCCTGATTATAAAAATGGACTACTTTTTCATACAACTCATCAAATATTTCTTCGCTGATTTTTCTATTAACACTTCCCCACCACACATTATCGGAAGTTGTAGGCTCATCAACGATATATTTATCCAATGGAGATCTGCCTGTAAATCGACCTGTATCAACCATTACAGCGCCATTCATACCAATTTTACCCTCTTTATTTAAGACGATATCCTCAATAAGACTTTCAACAGGCGGATTTCGTACAATTCTTTCTGCCCGTGTAATTCCCAATTTATCAAGTCCTAGATTATTTAAAGTCATAGTGATTCCTTATTGTGCATGTGGGTGTGCTTGTTTATAGATTTTCTTTAATTTCTCAGGTTGGAGGTGCGTATAAATCTGAGTTGAGGATAAACTATTATGCCCAAGCATATCTTTAATAGCCATTAAATCTGCACCATTATTCAGCATATGTGTGGCAAAAGTATGCCTAAGAGAATGAGGACTGAGTTTTTCATCATCTGACACAATTTTAAGATATTTCTTTACTATATTAAAAACAGTTTTAGGGGCAATCGTGCTATTTTTACTTTTTCGAATTGGTGGAAATAAAAACTCATTATCATTCCCTGTTTGATTTTTCAGCATTTCCAAATATTTAAGCAGAGTGATTTTTGCTTCACTACCAATCATTACAATTCGTTCTTTATTACCCTTCCCAAGAATATGAATAATATTTTCTTCTAGGCGAATATCATTTAATTGTATCTGAATTAATTCTGAAATACGAACACCGGTTGCATAGAATAGTTCAAGAATTAAGCGCTCTCTTAATATTGTTTCATCATCTCCAATAGGGAGATCAAGGATATCTTTTGCCTCTTTTAAGGAGAGATAATGCGGAAGTTCTTTGTTTGTTTTTGGAGTTTTCACGTACATGGCTATATTGACGTCAACCAAATTATTTACCAGCATATATTTATAAAAGGATTTAATGGAAGCCAACCTTCGCGCCAATGTTCGCGGGCTCAATCCTTTCCTGGAGAGATGTTGTAAATATGATTGAATGGCGGTGTGATCCTGTTTTATAAAATCTTGTTCTCCAAAATTATTATTACAATAAGTATAATAATCATCCAAGTCGTGACAATATGAGCGAATAGTATGAGATGAATAAAGTCTTACATTTCTGATATAATCCAAAAAACCAGAGATGACAGAAGGTCTGTTATTTTTCATCACTGAGAATTTCTAATGCACGGGTTAAATCTTCAGGAATTGGCGCTTCAAATTTCATTATTTCTTTTGTAGAAGGGTGACAAAATTCAATCGTATGGGCATGTAATGCAACCCTGTTAACAGTTTTTATTAATCGATTTAATAATTGGGTATATTTCACATGAAAGGATCTTGCATATTTTGCACCACCACCGTAAGCATCATCACAAAATATAGGATGCCCGATTGCTTTTAAATGTACTCGCAATTGATGTGTTCTACCAGTTTCAGGATAAAGCCTAACCCATGAAAGCGGAGGTGAATACTCTTCTAATTTATATTTTGTGGAAGAATCTCTGCCTCCACTTTCAACCATAGTAAATAATTTTCGATCTCTAGTATGACGTCCCATTTCACCCTTTATTATTCCCTGGTCTTCTAATTTACCCCATGCTAATGCTAAATATTGTTTTTTGACTTTTCTCTGACTGAATTGCTCACTCAAGAAATCATGTGCTTTATCATTTTTTGCAATAATTATAACACCCGATGTGTCTTTATCTAAACGATGCACAATTCCAGGTCTCAGGGACTCCTGACGGGATAAACTGTTAAAATGATGGACAAGTCCATTAAGCAATGTTCCTGACCAATTTCCGCTTCCGGGATGAACAACCAATCCTGACGGTTTGTTAATTACAGCTAAGGATTCATCCTCATAAATAATGTTTAAATCCATTACTTCGCCAGAGATACTTTCATCTCTAATTTGTGGTTCAAAATGGCATTCAATGGATTCATTACCATGCAGTATGAATGATGATTTTGCAGGTTCACCATTAATTGTGACTTGCCCAAGTTTGATTAAGTTTTGAATTTTTGAGCGAGAAATATCTGGAAGTTTATGGACCAGATACTGATCAAGCCTTAAACTAGATTCTTCTACAGTAAATGAATGATGCTCAATCATTAGCTTCCAATAACTCCGGTTTATTGGTAAAGAGAGAGTGCATTAAATAAAAAATAATTCCAATTGTCACCGCTGAATCTGCAATATTGAAAGTGTACCAGCGAAACCCTGCTGTACCAATATCAATAAAATCAATTACTCCTTCGTAATTTTGAGTAAAGAAAATTGAACTCCTATCTATCAGATTTCCTATAGCCCCGCCTAATATTAGTCCTAATCCAATTACAATTAGAGGGTGATTATTTCGTTCCTGCCAATGTAAATAGGCAATAAATATAGTCGCAATTATAGATAATATGACTACAATCATGGTAAAATTACCCACGGGGATACCAAATGCAATCCCAGGATTTTTCACGTGAGTAAAACGCAGAAACGATCCAAGTATATTCCATGTTTCCCATTGTGGTATATTATTTTTCACCCATAATTTTGAGGCTTGATCAATAATTATGACCAATATAGTAGGAAAATAAATTCTCAATAATTTAAGCTGGCTTTGATTTACAATCGAAACAACTGGAAGTATGGGGAACTTCGATCAGCCTGTCATAATCAATCAGCTCACCACAATTAGCACAAATACCAAAAGAGCCTTCTTCAATCATTGTCAATGCCCTATTCAGATACTGAAGGTAGTTATTTTCCCGGTTCATCATATAATAATTTTTTTCCATTTCCTGTTGATCTGTACCTGCATCTGCCATATGCGAAGAGTAAATAGCATTAGTTGAATTATTTTTTAAAACATCATCAGCTTTTTCTTTAGCTTCAAATAATTCAGCTGTTACTACCTCTCTTTTTTCTAAGATTAAAGTTTTAAACTTTTCCAACTCTTTTTGTGTCCATTTTTTCTTTTTACTTACTGCCATTTTATTTCCCTCTTAATTTAAAGGCGATATTCCAATATTTGTCTTTTTACCTGCTATTGTTACTGAACCATGAAACTTAAAAGTAATACTATTTCCCATATCCAATTTCACACCTAAAACTTCATTCATAAAATAAGATTCATAAGATTCAACAGCATTATTTAACTCTGTAGATCCGTTTATTTCAATTTCAATTCGGTCTTCTACTTTTAAACCAGAATCCTTTCGTAAATTTTGCACTTGCCTGATAAGATCCCTCACCAACCCTTCTTGTTTCAGTTCTTCTGATATTTCTGTAAATACACCCACAATTATATTTTTCCCCAATGATATTTCATATCCTTTTACGGGAATTTCTTCAAGAATGAGTTCATCCGGAAGAATTTCCAATTTCCCTTCGTTTCCTGGTATAATTAATGATTTTCGAGATTTCACAATTTGAACAAGTTTTTCATTGTCAACATAATTAAGATAAGCAGTAATTCTACTAAGATCTTTGCCATATTTTTGACCAAGGATTGGGAAATCAGGTTTTACATTATATCGTACCAAATCAGATTCATTTTCTACTAATTTTAATTTTTTAATATTCAATTCTTCCAATATTTCATTTTGGTTATTAATTGCAATTTTTTGAATATTATCATCTGCATAAAGGGCAAGTTCAGCCAGCGGTTGGCGGATTTTAATATTAGCCTTATTTCGAGCAGATCGACTCAGGCTTACTATTTGAATGACAGCATCAATTTCATTTATAATTTCTTCATCTATATCAGATTCATCAACCGATGGGAAATCACATAGATGTACACTATCAACATCAGAATTGTTTCTTCCTGAAATTAAATTAGTATATATTTTATCACTAACAAACGGAATAACTGGTGCCATAACCTTTACAAAATCAATTAGAACTTGATAGAGCGTTGAGTATGCAGCAGTTTTATCAGAATCGTTTTCTGATTTCCAAAACCGTCTACGATTTCTTCTTATATACCAATTAGAAAGGTTATCTAATAGGATAGTTGCTTCAGACATTAAATGAAATACTTGGTAATTTGAATAGAAATTTTCAGCCGTTTTAATAAATTTATTTGTTTTCGAAATAATCCATCGATCTGATTTTGTAAGAGTAGATTTATCAATTTCAATTGAAGGGTCAAAGCCATCCAAATTGGCGTAAGTTACAAAAAATGAATAGGTATTCCATAAGGTGATGAGTTGTTTTCTCACTTCGTCTGCAATTGCATATCCAAAAAGTAAATTATGTTCAGGATTTTGGTTTGCATACATCCAACGCATTACATCCACTCCCATTTTTTCCGCAGCGTCATCGAACCAGATTGCATTGCCCCAGGACTTATGCATATCTCGTCCGGTTTCATCTTTCACCGTTGCATGTCCTAACAACGTCTTAAATGGAGCTTTATTTTCCATGACAGTAGAGAGCGCTAAAAGTGAATAAAACCAATTACGAAATTGTCCCGGAAAGCACTCTACAACAAAATCTGCCGGAAACCACTTTTTCCAATAATCCTGATCAGAATTATAATGGAGTGTTGAATAGGGCACAATTCCAGCATCTAACCATGGATTGCCAACATCAGGTATGCGAGTGCCAATGAGTCCAGATTCTGGATGCCTGATTTTTACTTTATCTATCCATGGACGATGAGGACTCTTTCCTTCAAATTCTTCCCATCCTTCTACTGCCAATTCTTTTAGTTCATCTTTTGAACCAACCACAAAAAAAGTCTCATCTTCAAATGTCCAAATGGGAAGCGCTAACCCCCAGAATCTTTTTTTAGAAATCATCCAATCACCCATATTTTCGAGCCATTCCATTTCCCGCTCATGCCCCCATTCAGGGATCCATTGAATATCTTTTACAAGGTTTTTAATTTTATCACGCCAATCCATATTGATATACCATTCCTCTACTATACGAAATACCAATTCATCACCAGACCGCCAGCAATGTGGGTATACATGAGGATATTGTTCCTGATAGAGGAGAAATCCTTTCTCCTTCAAATCGGCAATGATTGCCTGTGTGGTTTCAATTTTAGTAGCACATTTACCACTGAATTTTCCAAATCCATCAATATAGCAGGATTCTTCATCCAAAGGTGAAATGGAAACAAGCCCAGATTTTTGAGCAATTATTTTATCTATGGCACCACAGCCCGGTGCAATATGCACAATCCCCGTACCCTCTGCTGCAACTACCACATCGCCTCCAATACTATCTTTTCCACCATCAATTATTCTGTGGCAGGATATCCCGTTAACTCTTTTATCTTTAAATTCCTGATTTACAAATGGGAAACCACCTATTTTGCTCTGTGCATCAAGTTCATCAAAGGGTCCTTCATATTCCCAACCTAACATTTCCTCACCTTTTATGGTACCTATTATTTCATATCCACCTCTTTCTTTAAATATTTGAGCAATTGTTTTCAGCTTTGGAATGCCTTCAATCCATTGTTTTTTCTCCTTGAATTGTTTATCAAGGCGTTGAAATTCCAAATTTTCTTTTGCAAAATAATAAACTGCCCCATCTGATGCCCTTAACTTTACATAATCTAATTTTACATTTACTGCTGCTGCCACGTTTGAGGTAAGTGTCCAAGGAGTAGTAGTCCAAACTAGAATATACTCATTATGACGGTTATTTAATGGAAATCTAACAAATACGGAAGTATGAGCCACAAGCTTTCTACCTTCGATTATTTCCATCTGAGAGTAGGATGTACCAGAACGACCGGACCAAGGAACCACATCGGTGCCTTTATAAATTTTCCCATCGTTGAAGAGTTTTTTTAAGAATGCCCAAATTGTATAATTATTTTCATCAGACATTGTAAAATAAGAATTATCCCAATCCATCCAATATCCAAGTCGTTTAGATTGTTCAGACTGAATTGCAGAATATTTTTCAACCCTCTCTTTGCATTTATTTACAAATTTTTCCAATCCGTATTTTTGAACATCCCGTTTGGTTTTGAAGCCTAATTCTTTTTCAACTTCAATTTCAACCCAGAGACCCTGACAGTCGAAACCATTTTGATATCTGAGTTCTCGTCCCTGCATGGCGTGAAAGCGTTGAAAAATATCTTTCAGGGTACGGCCCCAGGCATGGTGAACACCCATGGGATTGTTTGCAGTAATAGGCCCATCGAGAAATGACCAGGGTTTACCCTTGGAATTCTTTTTTCTCAATTGATTAAAAGTATCTTCCCTATCCCATTTATCCAGCATTTCATGCTCTAACTGGATAAAATCTACTTTATTATCTACTGGTTTGAATTTATTTAAATCAGCCATTATTGTTTAATTTAAAGAGAAGAAATTTAAAACATTTTGAGATATGAATACAATGGACTTCCGAAGAGAATAATAAATTTCAGCTTATCGTGGGATTATCCTGCCGAAATTAGTACATTATTTCTCGGTGAGATGTAATTTATAGACTTAATTTTGAGAATATTCCAATGGGAATTGGAATTATTTTTTCTTACCTTTGTCCTTTTTTGCTAACTTTTTACTTAAAGCTTTTACTTTTTTTAAATTTATCGCCCGTAATTTATCTTTTGTGAAACGCACCATGTGAGGTAACATCATCTCTGCCGATCCAAAGGCGCCCGCCTTCTCTTTAAGCATTCTTATTTGAGATTCATATTGAGGCACAATTCCAGAAAAGTTTTCATTTCCTTTTATTAGTTCCAATCCAGCTGTCTTCTTCTTTAAATCATCTTCTAATTCTTCTTTAGATTTACTGCGGGTAACCAATTGATAAATATTATGCCAACATTGAGGAGGTTTACTCTCGCGCCGAGCATCAAAGTAAGCATCTATCTTTTGTTGTAATTCCTCTTGCATATCTTCGAAATTCAGACCAATTTCAGAAAACTCATCATTAAATAATTTTGAAAAGGAACTTGAACATAATATGACAAATGCTATTTTTTCATCATCTTTCAGCTTATCTTCAGCAATTCCATTGAACGAATAATCCATCATAAATTTTGCTAAGACTAAACTTTCAAAGCGCTTCACTCCCCACGGTTTATTCCAATGATATCCATCATCTTCAAGAGAATCGGAAATTCGATTTGCTACAGCTGTTAAGCTATTTTGTATAATAACCGCTGGATCTGAGGTTTCTTTATTACGAGAAAATAATTTCATTAATATTAATTATATGAGTTTGTTAAAAAATATTGCAGTGAAGTTAAACAGGTTAAATCTTTGGATGGAAGTTTAATTTAGACAAAATTAATAATCCAATGTTTTCCATTTTCCTTCCGGAAATTCGGAAGTTGTGAAAATTGTTTTGGTGTTTATATAACAATTACAAGACGTACACCTGAAATATTTTTTAGATTTCCCTGTTTTAAATTCGCAGGAGAAACAAATATCACGTCGATTATTTAAATCTTCCATTTTGGCGATTGCATTTTCGCCCATTAATATTTTTTGGAAAGAAAGTCCCATTGTTCCAAGGGAATTATATATCTGCGCCCTGGAAATCATTTACAAACTTATTATGATCCGTGAGATTATAACTATTATTATTCTTAAAATAAGAAGGGCTCAGTTTCCTGAGCCCTTCTATCCTAACGGTAAACGCCAAAGGTTACTTAATTACCATTAATTTTTGATTGAAAATCTCTGAACCTGCCAGAAAGCGGAGAAAATACATACCACTGGGCTGCATTGAGGCATCCCAATTGAGATTATAGCTGCCTGCTTCAAATTGCCCATTTATCAAAGTTTCAATGAGCTGACCAGTTAAATTATAAATACTGAGATCTACATCTGAATTTTCAGCAAGTATAAAACTTATATTGGTTGAAGGATTGAATGGATTTGGATAGGCATATCCCAAAGATGTTTTAGATGGCAATATTATTGGAATCATATTTTCAGAATTAGCTGCCTCCATTTCAATAATTTCAAAATCTCCCTTATAGAAAAATAATTCATCTGACTCAGGTGCTACAATTACTAGAATTGTAGAATTGGTTTCAGTTACGGCATCTGCAACCAAAGCATCATCCGTTAGATCAATATTAAAATCTGTATCATGTTTTAAAACCATTTTAATAGCTCCCACATATCCATTTGCAGACATTTTCAATATGCTGCCAGTATCAAATAATTGAACTCTACTGGCATTATCCACACGAGGCCCAAGAATGAGGTTCACCAATTGTACTACATCTAATATATTAATAGAACCATCACCGTTCATGTCAGCGTCAGCATTGAAGGTACCATTCAATATTACATTAACCATAATTATGATATCTAAAACGTTTAATACTTCATCTCCGTTTAAATCACCCATCATACCTTCACCGCCTTCAATATAGGCAGGCGGGAAGACAATGTCATCAATCCAGGCAGCATCAGCACAGTCTGTGTTATCACAGTCTGTTGATCCACCACCACCATCTTTAACATAAGACCATCTGAATGTATGTTCACCCTCAGAAACATCATAACTTACTTGGGTCCAGGGTGATCCCCCGGAAGTAGTTGATTGATACTGCCCCTGCAGAGAATTATCAATATAGAATTCCAGCCCATCATAAAAGTAACTCCCTGAAGTAGAATACTCTGCGGATACTTTATAATAAAATTCTATCTCGCCATCGGCAGTTACATCCAGGGTAACGCTGATGGTTGATGATTGATTATCCCCTATAGCCCCTGACTGTGCACTGGAAGAGCCTGAGTTTGATTCCGTATTATCAACATCCCAGTTTACGCAGCCGATCCCACTGCATGAAAGATCCCAGTCCAGTGATCCCAGACCGTCTTCAAAGTTGGCAGTGACTATCCCCACCGGAACAGAAAATGTCGTTGTTGTTACAGGGCCCTCCCCTAGATTGGCAAGTACCGTCATCGTAAATTCAGCTAAATGACCAATAGGTGCTGCTGGGCTTACTGTCACATTCATATCTAAAGTAGCTTCCATTCCAACTTCTACTGAATAAGCATTAGAAAAGTAAGAATTATTTATGGTAACATAAGAATCGCCACTTACAGACACTACAGGATAAGTGATCTGGGTACCACCACTATTTATTACAGTCACACTCATATCCGTAGTTGCACCAGGGTCCAAATCTCCCACTACAGAAGTGACATCCAGAACCGGGGCATAGGCCGTAAAGTTCAGGGTTGATTCCCAAGTTTCACTGCCGGATGCAATGGTGCAACTGAGTTCGAAATTATGGTTATTGGGAACATCGCCAGCAACATCAAAGGATAGTCCGCTAACTATGGCTGTTCCATTGGGAGCAATATAATTGGTGGATGCAGATCCGTTGGTAATAGAAATATAGGTATCATCCGTACTGATGTTCACCGTTATATCACTGGCAGCGTCATTGCCTACATTTTCAAGGGTCAAACTGAGTTCTACGGATTCGCCATATTCAATCATATCGTCAAATCCTGCTGACACTGAACTGCTATTTACAAGCACATAGGCCCCATCAGGAGAAAGAACCATAACCGTTGTCTCATAGGGGAAATTATTAAATCCTGTTACGACAAAATCCAACTCACCTGGAATCGTTGCGGCATCACCAAGTTCTAGATTTACACTGCCAAATCCATTGGTATAGGCAGATGTTAGAAGCTCACCATCCCGTGACAAAGCTACTAAATCACCTTCTGCGCCTGTGGTAACTAGAAATTCAGTTGAGCCGATAATAATCACATCATCATGAATAACACTCATTTCAGTTGGAGGTGCGCTGCGGATGGGGACAGAAGGATCTCCAAAATAGGTCCAGTACTTAGTTTCATTAATCCCTGAACTGCCCTGGGCATCATTCATATACATGCAACCATTGGTGGTAATACCACCCATGGTTCGTGTTAAATTTTCATCATAAGATTCTGTAAGAACAAGCATCATACCATACTGCCCATGCATGGGAGGCTCCCAGGACTGGCTGATGGTAGAGCCAAAATGAGATATGGCACCTGCTGGTTCACCTCCATTAGTGGCTCTCAGCCAGGCTTCTGCGAAACATTCATTGGTACTCTGGAATTCACCTACATTACAACCCACCGTAATCACAAATGGGAGCAGGTTATCATTGGTTAGAGAATTTACATTTGAAGTACTGAGCGGCGCTCCATTACCCCAGCTGGAAATAGAACCGTGCCCCGTATAATTGATGAGGCTGACACCATTATTAATCGCATTTATTCCCTGGGAAAGAGTTCCGCCGCTACCATCATAAATATCCTCATAGCTGTCATAAGTAAACCCAGACAGAACGGTATCCCACATAAAATCATTAAACTGATCATCAGTGTATCCACCAAAACCAGGTCCCTGGTTGGAGGCAATGCCCAAGGCATTGTCATACCATTCAGCACCTGCCTGTGGATAACGTTCATATTCAATTGACCGTTCTACCTGTGTAGCAATTTGTGATGGAGTAGCACCTGAAAAACGGCCCACAATTACTTCAGCATAAAAATCATTTCCACTGATACATCCATAAGACATATCGGATGAGCTGCCACTCACTGATGGAGAGGGCATCTGGGCAATATCTCCCACTAGAAGCAGGAAGGTAAGCCCATTATCATAATAGTAATTTTCAACAAAACTTTCAATACTGGATAAACTACTGCCGATATCACTGACATTAATCAATTCTGTGGCAATACCTTTTCTATTTTTCCAATCTACTAAAGGCTGCATAGTCGATAAAAAAGCACCATCTGATATAATCAGCATATTACCATGATCCACGAGATAATCAAATCGGGAATCATTACTGAAATTCAAAAAGTGACTATCGTATATATTAACATATTCCCGTGCATATTTTGGCTGGGTTGAAGCTCTGTTTAATACGTTCAATGTACCTGGTCCTACAACTGTTACTTCTACCTGAATATTTCTGTACACCCGTAACACTTTCTGCACCGGATTATATTGAAAAGGATAGAAAACAATTGACTGTCCCCGTAAATCTCTTAAAATATATGGTGATTCCAGCTTTGCTAATTTTCCGGGAAAAAAACTATCCTTCTGATACATAGCCCCAAATTCATAAGGCACGTCAGATGGGTCAATCAGGCGGGATAGATTTCCTTTTGATGGCGCAATCAGTACATCTTTATATTCTACAAATTCAGAGGATACAACCTTTACTGCCATTTTCTTATCATCTGGAATTATTATTGATCGGGCATATTTATGCATATCCGGAGCACCCATTTCCAAGAGAGAAGCGCCATCTTCCAAGCGGGCAAGGTACATTTCACCATCTGGTGTCATGGCCGGTACCAGATGGAATCCATCCAGATTAAAATCGACCACAGTTTGGCTTACATTTGAGAATACCACATCTAATTTTGTTTTTGTGGCTTCGGCTGATTGAATATTCTGCCAGGTTGATGCTGTTAATACTGTAAAACTGAAAATACTAATTAGTAATTTTTTCATTTTGTTCCCTTTGTTAAATGATAATAAAATTAATCCAGCTTAAATATTTTATTAAATTTACACCACCTAACTAAGATGAAACCTTCAGTTTTACATCTTGTTACATTGAGGGAGACAAGATAGATATAACAATGGCTTGATCAGTGTACCATATGGTTTGTTTTATGGTTTGTTTTGAAATTTTAGAGGCTTTTTTGTTGAGAATAAATATCCCACATTGATTGAAGAATGGTTTTAATATCGGAATAATTACATTCCCAATTTAAATATTCATTCGCCAATTTGGATACTGCAATTAATTCAGCAGGGTCACCAGGTCGTCGGTCAATAATTTTATAGTTTATATTTTTACCAATTATTTCCTGCATTTTTTCGATTACTTCCAAAACTGAATAACCCTTTCCTGTAGCCAAATTTAGAGTAAGGTTTTCTTTTGTTTTGATAATATAATTCAACGTTCGCAAATGAGCTGTTGCCAGATCATTTACATGGATATAATCTCGAATACCCGTACCATCAGGTGTATTATAATCATCTCCATAAATATCCATTGAATCTCTTTTACCAATTGCTGTTTCCAATACGATTGGTAAAAGGTTAGCAGGATTTTTTTCTAAACCTTTAATTCGACCATTAATATCATAACCAGCAGCATTAAAATATCGCAATGCTCCAAATCGAATACCTTTAAGTTTGCTGTACCAATGCAGTAAATTTTCAATTGCAAGTTTGGTATGCCCATAAAAGTTAATTGGATTTACGGGGTGATTTTCATCAACAGGTAAATATTCCGGCATACCATAGACAGCTGCCGTTGATGAAAATATAAAGTTTGTTACATTATTTTCAACCATTTGATTGAGAATATTTATTGTACCCGTAATATTGGATGTAGCATATTTTCCTGGTTCCAACATAGATTCTCCAGCAGCTTTCAATGCTGCAAAATGAAATACTGCATCAAATTTTCCATTAAAAACATCCTTAAGATCATCATTATTAAGAATATTCCCTTGGATAAATTCAGCACGCGAATCGATGTTTATTAAATGTCCAGTTGATAGATTATCAAAAACAGCAACACTATGTCCGTTTTCACAGAGCTCTAACACCGCATGAGAACCAATATATCCAGCACCTCCTATTACCAGGACATTCATATTTTTATGGAATTGTAATTATCAATTTTAGAATTACTTGGAAGTATAACTTGTATACCAGTCAATAAATAGAGGAATACCGCTCTCAATATCTATTTTAGGATTATAATTTAATTTTTTAATTGACCTGTCAATATCTGCAAAAGATTCCGTTACATCGCCGGGCTGCATGGGTTGAAAATCTATATGAGCCTTTTTACCTAAATTTGTCTCAATAATTTTAATCATACCCATTAGATTTTCACTTTTATTATTTCCAAGATTAAAAATTTCACACGCATAGTTTTTTTCCATTGCAGATCGAGTTCCGGAAATAATATCATCAATAAAGGTGAAATCCCTTTTCATGTTTCCCTGGTTAAAAACTGGTATGGATTCACCCATAATAATTTTTTTCGTAAAAATATACATGGCCATATCCGGACGTCCCCATGGGCCATATACGGTAAAATACCTTAATCCAGTTGTGGGCAGACCATATAAATGTGAATATGAATGGGCCATGAGTTCATTTGCTTTTTTTGTTGCCCCATATAAAGCAATTGGATTATCGGTCCTATCATCAGTACTGAACGGGTATTTTGTATTTGAGCCATAAACTGATGAACTAGAAGCATAAACCAATCCCTTAACTTCATGATGTCGACACATTTCTAATATATTTAAAAAACCAGTGAGGTTAGAATCTAAATAAGCATAAGGATTTTCAATACTATATCGAACTCCTGCTTGTGCAGCTAAATTAACTACCATATCAGGTTGAAATTGTTTAAATCTTTGAGAAAGTGACTCCTTGTCTGCGATATCTACTTTTTGAAATATGAAATTTTTATAAACTTGCAAATTAGAAAGTCTATTAATTTTTAAATTTATGTCATAATACTCATTTAGATTATCGATTCCTAGAACTTCAACACCATCTTTAAGAAGCGATAAAGAAAGATGATATCCAATAAATCCTGCACACCCCGTAAGTAAAATAGAATCCATTTTATTCATTAATTATATTAACCTCATTATTCAATAATTGATATCTCATATTAGTTTTAAGACAAATTGGAACATTATTTTTAACAAATATAAGTTTATCTCTGCAACGACTCATCCAATATTCAATCAAATTTATTAATTTCCCTTTAAAATTCATGCAGAAATAATATTTGATTGGTTCCTTTTAAAAGGACCACATGTATCTACAATAAGTTTTGAATTTTTCTGTAAATATTCATAATCATATTGATCGTGATCAGTAGTTAAAATTACAAGATCATAATTCCCAATTGACTCTTTTGAAATATGCCTGATATAGCTTTTTCCAGAATTTAATGTACTGCATT
>ERZ813253.343-NODE-343-length-17014-cov-4.522473_pt1 | contig 17014 bp, 14 predicted proteins | sample MGYA00520893_ERZ813253 | MGnify/ENA primary metagenome ERZ813253 (study PRJEB31669, sample SAMD00080414) | marine metagenome | biome: oceanic hadal pelagic zone biome; feature: marine hadalpelagic zone; material: sea water | place: Pacific Ocean:Izu-Bonin Trench...
ATAATGCAGTAAAATCACTTTTTTGGTTTAATAAGGTCGACATAAGTAAGGCAATTATTATTAATTCTCCAATCAGACTAATTATGTTGGATTGCAAGCCGCTTTTTGAGACAAGAATGCCAAGATAGAGAACGAGAATTATGCAATTAATGATCCTGCATGGGTGACGTCGTTCAATCAGGTGATGTAGGAACTAATCGAAACTTGCCGGAGGTGTGAAGGGTAGGTTACTAGTATTGGGTTGTTATGTTTTATTCATACCAATACTACATAATTATTTTGCTATATATTTCATCACATACTTGGTTTAAGCTATTGTTAGCATTTATTGTGATAGCGGAATCTGGTTTTTCTAGTATGTCAAACTGGCTATTTAATAACTCTATTGGAAAGAAGTGGTTTGCTCTCACATTTAATCTTTCAACAGCAACGTCCTTGTCAATATTCAAAAATATATAGGTAATATTTTTATTGTATGAATTAGATAGGATATCTCTATAAGACTCTTTTAGAGCAGAGCATGACACTACAGCATCACCACAGTAATTCCACTCGTCAATTTTTTTTGCAATACTTTGAAGCCATGGCATGCGGTCATTGTCATCAAGTGGCAGACCTTTTTTCATTTTGTTTATATTTGAGTCGGGGTGCCAGGAATCAGCGTCATAAAATGGTATGCCCAGCCGGGTTGATAGTTTTTCCCCGATCGTGGTTTTTCCGGAACCTGATACACCAATAACTATATATACCATTGTAAGCTAAATAGAAATTACCGAGTTATTATACTATGCAATCTGTTTAGTTAACTAAACCCTACACATGAGATGAACTTGCAAATATTACTAACTCAAATATAGTAATCATGCTTAAGTACAATTTATCACACACCTTATCTCAGCGGGTGTATAGTTGCGACGTATGGATCAACGAGACCTATGAATTATTTGCACAGAGAAATTGAAGGGCCGTAGATGAATTGTAACACTGATGATGCGTCAGATGACTGGTGGAAGGGGTCTGTCATTTATGAGATTTATTGCCGTTCATTTTTTTACACAAACGATGATGGAATTGGTGATTTGCAAGGCGTAATCTGCAAGCTTGACTACATTGCCCCTTCGTCCGGTGATTTAAATGACTTTTCTCAGTTACTAGCTAAAGCACATGCACTGGGACTCAAAATTATTATCGATCTGGTTTTAAGCCATACATCAGACCAGCATCCGTGGTTTCAAGAGTCTGCATCTTCAACTGATAATTTAAAGTCTGACTGGTATGTTTGGGCCGATAGAATTGCCGTATTAAAAGACGGTGTGATTCAACAACTTGGCACGCCTTACGAAATATACAATGATCCAGTCAATCATTTTGTTGCTGATTTTATGGGCTCTCCTGGAATGAACTTTATTGAGTGTGTTGTTTTTAATGACAAATTGATTATTGAGAGTGGCTCGAAAAACTATCAGTTAGCGGTGCCCTGTGCAAAAGCGGTAACAGACTCGGGTTTGGATACGGTGCTATTGGGTATACGCCCAGAGATGCTTACCGATCCCAAGCCGCATGACAATAGTGCGTTTGTTCAGGAGGTGTGTTTTGATGTGGAAGTTGTCGAGCCAATGGGTGCGGATACAGTAGCGATTGGTAAATGGAACGACAATGAAGTGCAGGTTAGGTTAAGCCCGGAATCAGGTGAAGTGGCAGGTAAGGGCTTTACTTTGCAGGTTGACACAAGTAAGGCAATTATTTTTGATCCTCGTACGGGTCAACGAATTCATTGATAAGACAAGGTTTAGTTTGAATTCACACGACTGTCTAGTTAATATTTTTAACAGACTGTCTTTCAATGAGTTGAATAGGAAAATTACGATCAATGCTAAGCTCAGTTTTATAGCAAAGATTTAATAACTGTCTGGTGGCGGTTACCACCATTTTGTTGAAAGGAACATGAATTGTAGTCAGGGGTGGGTTGGTGTAGGATGCTATATTCATGTCATCGTAGCCAAATACCGAGATATCATCAGGGACATTATGTCCTGCACTCGATAACGCAGCTATAGCGGACATTGCTGATTGGTCATTTCCACAGAAAAGTGCGGTAAAAGAATGACCTTGTTCCAATAAATATTTTGCACCCCGGTGACCCCCACTAAAGGTGTAATCTCCATGAAAAATTAACTCGGTAGGAATACTGATATTATTATTTTTTAGCGCATCTAGGAAACCCCGGTGTCTCTGATTTGCATCAGCAGTTCTAAGCCAGCCGGTAATACAGGCGATATTTCTGTGTCCGTTATCTATCAGATATTGCCCTGCAATATAGCCGGCTTGGTAGTGATCATAGTAAAAGCATTTGTCATTTATAAGGTCGATCTTGTTATTTAAAAGAATGATATTGGGAAAATCTGATTCAATCTGAAGAATGTTAAGTGCGGAGAGATCAATATCAGACCCCCAGATAATAACGCCATCACAGCCTTTATTAATGAGAAGTTCAACTGACTCTCTAGCACCATTGGGATTGTTGGCAGAATTTAAGTCGCCATTGGTGATGATGCAATGTACATCATATGGTTTGAGCTCGCGTTCGATATCTCTGAGTGTCTTCCTCTCCATTTCGCCTGATGTATCTGTGCCCCAAATACCTATAGTATCAAATTTTTTTGACTTCAATGAGCGCGCAGAACGATTTGGTTTAAATTTTAAAGCCTTCATAGCTTTGTTTACTTTTAAGAGGGTTTTTGCTGATACTGAGCCATTTCCGGAAAGAACTCTGGAAACGGTGCCAGTTCCAACCCCTGCTAGTTTTGCTACGTCTTTAATTGTTGCCATCAGTAATTATGTTTGTTATTGTATTTGCTTTATTGAAAGGAATAATGTCAAATTTATAGCTACAGTATAATCATTTTATAGAATCTATCAACTCTTATACGTTTCATTTCAATTTGCTTTGATTTGTAATACTTTCATACAAAATTACTGAAATATTATGTTTATAATTAGAAACGGTTCCAAAAATAAAGTATATAATTGGAGTCGGTTCCAAAAATAAAGTATATAATTGGAGTCGGTTCCAAAAATAATGTGTTTTTTGGAATTGAAGTGTTATTTATAAAATATAACTCAGGAGAGAAATATGAAAAATAAAATAATAAAATCTGCTTGTATTGCAGCGGCTTTGTTAACTGGCGCTGTTAATGTGGCATCAGCAACAGAGTTGGAAGTAACCCACTGGTGGACATCCGGCGGTGAAGCCGCCGCTGTAGCTGAATTAGCTAAAGCTTTTAATGCGACTGGTAACAAATGGGTTGATGGTGCTATTGCCGGATCTGGTGGTGTTGCACGACCTATTATTATTAGTAGAATCATTGGTGGTGAACCAATGGGCGCGACACAACTTAACCATGGTCGTCAGGCTGAAGAGTTAATCGAAGCAGGTTTGCTTTTGGATTTAACCGATGTTGCTGAAGCTGAAGGTTGGGAGGATGTAATTTTTCCAAGCAATCTACTAGACGCATGTACTGTTGATGGTCGTGTCTATTGTGCGCCTGTGAACATTCATTCAGCACAATGGTTGTGGTTGAGTCATGCCGCTTATGCCACTGCTGGTGTAGCTGTTCCAACAAACTGGGATGAGTTTGTTGCTGCAGGACCTGCACTTCGTGCTAATGGAATCATTCCTTTGGCGCAAGGTCAACAAGGATGGCAAACTAGTTTGACTTTTGGTGTTCTAGCAACAGCACTAGTTAGTGATGATGCTTGGTACGCAGTCAACCGTGATAAAGATGCTAAAGTTGCAGCTGGTGCTGAATACGCTCGCGTATGGAAAGCTTTTGATGATGCACGTAAAATGGCTATCGGCTCTAACGTAGGTGACTGGAATATGGCTACTAATCTTGTGATTACTGGTAAAGCGGGTGGTCAAATTCATGGTGACTGGGCGCAAGGTGAGTTTAGCGTTGCTGGTTCGGTTGCTGGAATTGATTATTCATGTCTTCCAGGTTTAGGAAATCGTGAAATTTTGGACACTGGAGGAGATGCGTTTTATTTCCCAGTTCAGGATGATGCGGATGTCGAAGCAGCTCAAAAAGTGCTTGCTGCACTTCTTGTATCTCCCGCAGTTCAAGTCGCTTTTAACCTGAAAAAAGGTTCGTTGCCAATCCGTGGTGACATCGATATGTCAACTGCGAATGATTGTATGCAGAAAGGTTTGAAGATTCTTGCAGGTGGAAATGTTCTTCCTTCAGGAGACATTCTTCTTTCACCTGATACACAGAATCAGATTCAAGAACTGATGTCAACATTTTGGAGTGACTTGTATATGAATGCTGAGGATGCTCAAGCTAAATATGCTAAGATCATTGCAAGTGCTGACTAAGCATTAATAAAAAAAGACTGCCGAGCTTAACTAGGGCTCGGCAGTTCTTCATTTGATAATCCTGGTTTCTATTAAATAATTTATTAACCATTTCTTGTAAATTATAATAATAATTATGCTTACAAAAGCTCAGCCTGAAAGATTTTTTATTGGTTCTATTATGTTGGCCTTTGCCGCATTGATAATGGCTACTGTTGGTATAAAACCTCAATTACTTCAAAATCTTCAGTTTCTAATTTTACTTGTATCGGTTCTTTTAGTAATTTGGATTGGATTTAAAGCAGGTAAATTTGAAATTATTACGAATCGACTACGTAACCGAGCAATGGGTTGGCTAATTGCAGCAACATTCTCAGCAGCGCTTTGGTCATTTGCTCAAAAAAGCACTCAGTTAGTATTTCCAGCTCTTAAGGAGTTTCGAAAAATTTGGAATACATTTGAACCTTTTGCTTTGTTTGCAACAGTTGTATTTATTTTATTTGCTTTAATCTTGCTTATCGTTGGATCGAGAGATTCTAAATTAGAGCGCCCAGGATTTATTGAGCGCTCCCTTGTTAATAATTTTACTAGCAAAATTGCAGCATTACCTATGGTGCTTACTGCCGTTGGTGTTTTCGTTATAGCAACATTGTGGACGGTTTATCATTCGTTTACGAATAGTCGTATGCTTCCAAAAAGTGAGTTTATTGGACTCGCACAGTACGAACGCCTTTGGAGCTCTGATCGTTGGTACATGTCTATTGAGAATCTGGCTATTTATGGTATTTTCTCGTTGATTTTTTCTCTACTTATTGGTTTTATGTTGGCGGCTTTATTGGATCAGAAAACGCGTTTTGAGAATACCTTTAGAACAATTTTTTTATATCCATTTGCTCTAAGTTTTATCGTTACAGGACTAGTTTGGCAGTGGATTCTAAATCCAGATTATGGCGTTCAAAAAATTGTTCGCTCGTTAGGTTTTGACTCCTTTGTATTTAACCCACTCTATGATATAGATATAGTTATTTATGGGATTTTGGTTGCTGGTCTTTGGCAGGGGACTGGTTTTATTATGTGCTTAATGCTTGCCGGTCTGCGTGGAATTGACCAAGAAATCTGGAGTGCCGCCAGAGTTGATGGCATTCCAATGTGGAAAACGTATATTCAAATCGTCATTCCAATGATGCGACCAGTACTTATTACAACTTTAGTTATTATTGCTGCTGGAATAATTAAAGTATACGATTTGGTCGTTGCTCAAACCTCTGGTGGTCCAGGAATCTCTTCAGAGGTACCTGCAAAATATGTATACGACTATATGTTTAGCGCTCAAAATCTTGCTCAAGGCTTTGCTGCTTCAACAATGATGCTTGTTTCTGTTCTGATTGTTTTGATTCCTTTTGCATATTTAGAATATGGGAGACGTAAACATGCCTAATTCTTCTTTGTTAAATTTGGATGGCCCTAGAGGGCCAAAACCACGCAAAACGCTGAGCCGCAAAAATATTATTCTGTATGGAACACTTATAGTTGTTGCTATATATTATTTGATTCCGCTTTACGTAATGATAGTAACCTCTCTAAAAGGAATGCCAGAAATACGTTTAGGTCATATCTTTTCACCTCCAATTGAAGTTACTTTTGAGCCCTGGGTTAAAGCATGGGCGCAGGCTTGTACAGGACTTAATTGTGATGGTCTATCTAGAGGTTTTTGGAATTCGGTGAAAATAACTATTCCATCAGTATTTATATCAATCGCAATCGCTTCAATAAATGGTTACGCTCTTGCAAATTGGCGTTTTAAGGGAGCTAATCTCTTTTTTACTATATTAATATTTGGCGCATTTATTCCTTATCAGATTATGATTTATCCACTTGTAATATTGTTACGTGATTTGGGGCTTTATACAAAATTACCTGGCTTAATTCTTATTCATACTATTTTTGGAATGCCTATTTTGACACTGTTATTTCGTAATTATTTCACCACCATCCCCGAAGAGCTTTCAAAGCTGCTAGAGTCGATGGGGCAGGATTTTGGGGAATATACTTCCGCGTCATGTTGCCGATGTCACTACCAATATTTGCCGTCGCTATTGTTTTGCAGGTGACGGGTATTTGGAATGACTTCCTGTTTGGAGTGATCTATACCAAACCGGCAAACTACCCAATGACTGTTCAACTCAATAACATTGTGAACTCTGTTCAAGGGGTAAAAGAATATAACGTAAATATGGCCGCTACCTTGTTGACGGGGCTGGTACCTTTGGCCATCTACTTTATCTCAGGAAAACTCTTCGTGCGCGGTATTGCTGCCGGCGCGGTAAAAGGATAATGGCAATGGACAGTGTATCTGTAAAAAATCTGGATCTTAATTTTGGCTCAGTTGAGGTCCTTAAAAATCTGAATCTCGATGTAAAAAAAGGCGAATTCATTGTTTTGCTTGGCTCTTCAGGATGTGGCAAATCAACATTGCTGAACTGCATCGCTGGACTATTGGATATTACAGAAGGGCAGATTTTCATCAACGGCAAAAACGTCACCTGGGACGAACCCAAAGATCGTGGCATTGGTATGGTGTTCCAATCCTATGCGCTTTATCCGCAAATGTCGGTCGAGGGCAATCTATCGTTCGGTCTGAAAAATGCAGGCCTGCCAAAAAAAGAAATTGAAAAACGCGTCGCCCAGACCGCCAAGGTATTGCAGATTGAACCTTTGCTCAAGCGTAAACCAGCAGCACTTTCCGGGGGCCAGCGTCAGCGGGTTGCCATTGGGCGAGCATTGGTGCGTGATGTGGAAGTATTCCTGTTTGACGAACCGCTGTCCAACCTGGATGCGCAATTAAGGACCGAACTGCGTGTTGAAATCAAGCGCCTGCACCAGAAGCTCAACAATACCATGATTTATGTAACCCATGACCAGATTGAAGCCATGACGCTGGCCGACCGCATTGCCATTATGAAGGAAGGGGTGATTCAGCAACTCGAATCACCCCACACTGTCTACAATTACCCAACAAATAAATATGTTGCCGGATTTATTGGCTCACCGGCCATGAACTTTTTGCCTGGCACTATTGCCCAACAACAGAAAACTTGCTTCAAGTTCGGAGATGAGGTTTTGGATTTGAGTCATTATGAATTTCAAGGCACGACCAGTGAAGGCCAGACAGCCTGGCTTGGTATTCGACCTGAACAGGTTGTTTTTGGGGACGACGCTAAAAATCTACCGGTTCGTTTAGAGGTTGATGTTGAAGTTATCGAGCCGATGGGAGCAGACACCCTGGTGTGGTCGCGACTTGCCGGCCAGGAATTTCATTTTAAAGTGATTGGCAGTTGCACTTTGTATGTGGGTGAAAAAATCATTATTGGTTTTGACCCAGCCTGTGCATCAGTATTTGATATGAATACTGAGCAACGCTTATAACATCAACTATTGTTTAAAACAACCTTGTTTTTCAATTGCTTTCTGCTGATGTGTAAACCCTACTTGGAGATATATGTATAAATTCCCTAAAGATTCAAAATTAAATGACCCGAAATTTGTTTTTGGAGTAGCCACCGCATCGTATCAAATTGAAGGCGCAACAAATGTTGATGACCGCTGTCCTTCAATTTGGGATACTTTCTGCACCAAGCCTGGTGCAGTTTATAAACAACATAACGGTGATGTTGCCTGTCTTCATTACCATTTATATCAGCAGGATGTAAATTTGATTGAAAATCTAGGTATGGATGCTTATCGCCTTTCAATAGCATGGCCACGCATTATCAGACCTGACGGCAGCATTAACCAAAAGGGGCTCGATTTTTATGACCGGGTCATTAGTGCACTGGAAGAGAAAAATTTAACCATAATGGCCACTCTCTATCATTGGGACTTACCACAGTATCTTGATGACAAGGGTGGCTGGCTGAATCGAGAAACTGCATATAAATTTGCTCAATATGTTGAAGTTGTGAGTTCATATTTTGGTGACAGAATTGATTTTTATGCCACCTTGAATGAGCCATGGTGCAGTGCATTCCATGGCTATCGTGATGGCAAGCATGCACCAGGCATTGCGGATGACAAATCGGGTTTTCAGGCGGGTCATAATTTATTATTAGCCCATGGTCTAGCCATCCCTATATTAAGAAAAAATGCGGCTAATTCTAAGCACGGTATTGTGCTTAACTTTAACCCTGTTTATCCAGCTGATGAGTTTGCCATAGATGTCGCAAATTTTGCTGAACAGGAACACACTCATTGGTTTATTAAACCGATTTTAGAAGGTGAATATCCGGAGACAGTCTATCAGCACTATATTGACGTGATGCCAACGATTGAAGATGGTGATATGAGTATTATTAGCGCCAAAATTGACTTTTTAGGAGTTAATAACTATTCCCGAACTGTGATTGATCAGGATGGCCAATATCCGAACTATAAAGCGGTTCATTTGAGAGATGTTGAGCGCACCCATATTGGCTGGGAGGTTTATCCCGACGGGTTACTTAAATTGCTGACAGATCTGCACCAAACCTACCAACTTCCTCCGATCTATATCACTGAAAACGGTGCTGCTTTTGAAGATAAAGTTGTCGATGGCGTTGTAGAAGATGAGCAGCGCTGTCGCTATTTTCAAAATTACCTATCTTCTGTTGATGAAGCGATACGACAGGGGGTCGATATTAGAGGATATTTTGCCTGGAGTTTTATGGATAATTTTGAATGGTCTGAGGGATACAAGATGCGTTTTGGTATTGTCTATGTTGATTATAAAACTCAGAAAAGAATACCTAAGCGTAGCGCTTTGGAGTTTAGAGAGTATTTAATCGCGCGACGTAGTGGTTTTTGATTTGGGTTGTGAGAGAAGGGCCAAGAAGCAATTTTCCAGCCACACAACCTTAAGCACTATCATGCTAGGCGCTAACAGTTGTCATGCTGAATTGTAATGCTTTGATACACATTGACACAATTGCGGCGATAAACTATGTAGCCTTAATAGGCGCAAAAGATTGCTTTAGCTACAGATTTTTAATAAAAATCAAGAAACTAGGCATTAACAGTGCAAAATCTTGAGTGATATTCAATGAGAAAAAACAAAGGGGTGGGCTAAATATTTTGAATGTTGAAAAAACGCGTAATACTGGCTTTTGATCAAAAAAAATATAGTAAATTTTCGAAATGAGCTTAATAACACCCGTGTGAAGGGGTGACTCTTCCCCAAAAAGGGTAAAAATATTAGTTAAAAGCCGAAAATGGCCGATTTATAGTCTTTATAAATGAAAAAATAGGCTTGATATTGCGCTCCTATGAAAATTTTGGATTTTTTCACAATCGAGATAATTCGAATCGAAAAGGCAATGTTTTGAAGTCGTAACTTATTTAGATTAACGATTTATAACGTAACAATAGCATGTCTATAATATTGCTTGCCCTTAGGCGCGCTTGATTACTTTAGCTTTGGATATTTTAAAGAAATGATGAAACGTGGTATAAAAAGTACAGAATCCCTAGAGAGTATTAGTGAGACACGGGCGGCTCAATATTTTGTATTATTTGGTTCTTTAGGGGATTTATCGCTACGAAAAATATTCCCTGCTTGGTACCAACTTGAGTGTGCTGGCTTACTGGGAAAGTCATTGAAAATTTTGGGTGTCGCTCGGGATGAAATGTCTAAAGATCAATTTCAGCAAAAGATCATAGATGCCCTTAAGTTTCGTGTGCCAAGCGAACATTTTGAAGAAGATGTTTGTAAGCGACTGGTTGGGCGTATAGACTACTTCCAGCTTGATTTTCAAACAGCAACAGGGTATCAACAACTCAAGCATACAATTAAAGATTGTGGCGGGCAAATCGTCTACTATTTGGCGACCTCTCCTAATATTTCTGAAGCTGTCTGCGATAATCTATATAAAACTGGCGCTATAACCAATAGCAGTCGAATTGTGGTAGAAAAACCCATTGGTCATAATCTTACGTCTTCAAGGGTTATCAATGACAAGCTTGCCAGTTATTTTGATGAGGAACAAATATATCGAATCGATCATTATTTAGGCAAAGAAACGGTTCAAAATTTAATTGCATTGCGTTTTGGCAACTCCATTTTATCAAGCCAGTGGAACCACAATAGTATTGAGTATGTAGAGATAACTGCTGCTGAATCCGTAGGTATTGAAGGGCGTTGGAGTTATTATGACGATGTTGGGCAAATGCGTGATATGATACAAAGTCATCTACTCCAACTCCTGTGCCTTGTTGCGATGGAACCTCCTGCCAAACTAAACGCACAAAGTATACGAAATAAAAAAGAGCAGGTGTTACAAGCATTGGTGCCAATTTCTGAGAACAATGTTTCAACAAGTTTGATTAGAGGGCAATATTGTGATGGGCAGAGCTTAGAGGAGGTTGCGCCAGGCTACTTGAATGAAATTGATGCGAAGTCTCAAAGTGAAACGGAAACATTCATCTGTATCCGTGCGGAAATTGCTAATTGGCGCTGGTCAGGCACGCCTTTTTACTTGCGCACTGGCAAAAGAATGCCTGAAAAAGTCACTGAGATCGTTATCCACTTTAAAGCCGATTCCCATTTCATTTTTGATTCGGATCAAAAAAGCATGGCAGGTAATAGCCTTATTATTCGATTACAACCAACGGAAGGTATTTCACTTCAAGTGCTGACAAAAATTCAGGGTTTAGAACAAGGTATGCGCTTAAGACGTGATCCGTTGCACCTTGATTTTAGTGAATCTCAAAAAATATCTAGAATCCCTGATGCCTATGAAAGATTATTATTAGAAGTACTTAAGGGGGATCAAAGTCTATTTGTTAGCAGAAATGAAGTCGAGTTAGCTTGGACGTGGTGTGATCAAGCTATTGACGCTTGGCGCCAATCTTCACAGCCTCTTTATCCCTATTCTGCAGGGAGTTATGGCCCTGATGTAGCTAAAGTTTTTATTCAAAAATATGGACATGAATGGCATGAAGATCGATAAACCGACCTATCTTCCTCAGTATATTAACTGGCACGGTGCCAGTAACCCTGAGAGCTTGTCTACTGATTTAAGTCAAGAAATTGGCCAATTATTATCTCAGCCGCTATCGCAAGATCAACGTGCCAGTTTGGCGGTATCTGGCGGTCGTACTCCTGTTGCACTATTTGAGAGACTCTCTCAATCAAGGCTGGAATGGTCAAAAATCGATCTGACATTGGTAGATGAGCGCTGGGTTGAGGTGTCGCATGTTGATAGTAATGAAGCATTAGTAAGAAAACATTTATTACAAAACAACGCCAGCCAAGCAGCTTTTATCCCTATAAAAAATAACGCCAAAAATGCCAAGGATGGACAGCCAGCATGTGAGCAGGCGCTAAGTCAAGCCAAACAACCTTTTGATGTTGTGGTGTTAGGCATGGGTAACGATGGCCACACAGCATCGCTGTTTCCCTGCAGTGAAGAACTAACTCTGGCAATGGATCCTGATTATCAGCATACCTGTATTGCTACCACGCCGACAAGCGCCCCTTATCAACGCATGAGTCTGTCGCGCAGTGCCATCAGTCATGCCAACAACATCATTCTGCATATTACCGGTGAGGATAAGCTAAGCACTCTTGAGCTTGCTATGAACAACAAAGACGCAAGTCAAATGCCGATTTATGCTTTTTTAACCCAACCAATGAGTATTTACTGGTGTCCATAATAAATTGCAACCTACTGTCATGAAGACTTCCCTGATTAATCCATCATTAAAAAAAATTACGACAAATATTGTCAAGCGCAGCCAGCAAAGCCGTGCTGATTATTTGCAACGCATGTCTGTCATGGATACCGGCAAGGTTTCCAGAGAGATGCTTTCCTGCGGCAATTTAGCGCACGGCGTAGCCGCTTGTGGCCAAGGTGAGAAAGACACACTTAAATCAATGCTGCAATCGGACATTGGCATTATCTCCGCTTATAACGATATCTTGTCTGCTCATCAGCCTTATCAGAGGTTTCCAAAAGTTCTTAAAGAAGCAGTGGCAGAGATGGGCAGTGTTGCCCAATTTGCAGGTGGTGTGCCTGCTATGTGTGACGGCGTGACACAAGGTCATGACGGCATGGATCTAAGCTTATTCAGTCGCGATGTGATTGCCATGTCAACAGCCATTGCCTTGTCTCATAACTTGTTTGATGCCGGCTTATGCTTAGGCGTATGCGATAAGATAGTACCCGGTTTATTGATTGGCGCACTCAGCTTTGGCCACCTGCCTTTTGTATTTGTCCCTGCGGGCCCGATGCCATCCGGTTTGCCCAATAAAGAAAAAGCCCGAATTCGGCAATTGTATGCTGAGGGAAAGGCGACTCGAGATGAGTTACTGGAATGTGAAATGGCTTCTTACCATGGTGCTGGAACCTGCACCTTTTATGGTACAGCCAACAGCAATCAACTGTTAATGGAAGTCATGGGCCTGCACTTGCCGGGCTCGTCCTTTGTGCCACCCGAAGGTGAATTCAGAGATGTTCTTACAAAAGCCGCTGCGCAGCAGGCGGTTAAGTTAACCCGTTCGCAAGATAACTGCAGTCTGGCAAAAATCATCAGTGAAAAAACCATTGTTAATGCGATTGTTGCGCTTCTTGCAACCGGTGGATCCAGTAACCATGTTATGCACCTTGTGGCAATTGCTCGAGCCGCCGGCATCATCATCAATTGGGATGACTTTTCTGCATTATCAGAAATTGTTCCCAGCATAACACGCATATACCCCAATGGTGAAGCAGACATCAATGTGTTTCATGCGGCAGGTGGTGTACCTTTCGTCATCCGAACCCTGTTAGAGGCTGGATTATTGCATGAAGATGTGTACACAATACTAGGTTTTGGTCTTGCTAATTTCACCAAGGAGCCGATACTCAAAGACAATAAGATTGGTTGGCAAGATGCACCAAAAATTTCCGCTCAATTGGATGTCTTGCGACCGGCAAGTTCACCTTTTTCTAAAACAGGTGGTTTGACTCTATTAACTGGAAATCTAGGTCGAAGTGTTATGAAAGTTTCAGCGGTAGCCAAGGACTGTCAACAAATAACTGCTCCTGCAATGGTGTTTGATTCTCAACAAGCTTTAAAAGATGCATTTGATCTTGGCAAAATGGAGAAGGATTTGATTGCAGTGGTGAGGTTTCAGGGCCCACAGGCGTGCGGCATGCCGGAATTACACCAACTGATAACTTATCTCGGTGTCCTGCAGGACCGGGGATTTAAGGTTGCTCTGGTTACAGATGGCCGCTTGTCTGGCGCTTCCGGCAAGGTTCCGGCTGCCACGAAGCTTTGGCCGGAAGCGAAAGCAGGAGGCTTAATAGCAAAAATAAGGGATGGCGACCTTATTGTGCTAGATTGTGAACAAAACAAGCTCGAATTAATGGTAGACGAGGCAGAGTTAAATCAGCGAGAGCTGGTACCGTTCAGTAACAAACAGGGCGATTATGGTATGGGTCGTGAGTTGTTTTCGAGTATGCGCGCAGGTGTTAGTAGTGCAGAGTTCGGCGCAAGTTGTTTTTGGCCCGTCTAGTAGGGACTTGTAGTTCAAGAATTACAACATAAAGGCCAGTTGTTTAGAATTAACAAAATATTGAGCTAAGCCGACTAGGACAGTTATGAAGAATGGGAGTATATATGGGTAAATATAATTTAGTTGGAGATATTGGTGCAACAAATGCTCGTTTCTCTGTTGTAAAGGTTGGTACCTCTGATTTGGAAAATATTCGATATTTGCCGTGTACTGAGTTTGCTAATTTTCAAGAGGCCGCCTCGACCTATTTAAGTGAATTTGGAGGTATAAATATAGGCTCAGCGTGTTTTGCGATAGCTGGAGCTGTTCATTCGGAATCATTTAAACTTGCCAATAACCATTGGCACATAAACAAAAATGATGTGACTTCGGCATTAAACGATATACCTATTCATTGGTTAAATGATTTTTCAGCTCAAGCGCTTGCCACAACAACTCTTCCGCCTAATGATCTGCGGGTTGTTAATGCTGGCTGTATGCGGCCTGAAAGACAAAGATTGGCGATTGGCGCTGGAACTGGGTTGGGTGTTTGTGGATTGTTAAAACTGCCAAAAGGCTGGTTGACTACTCCGGGTGAAGGTGGTCATGTGGATTTTGCGCCAAACTCTGAACTGCAGTACAAAGTATTGACTCACTTACAGAAAAAATATGGACATGTTTCAGTAGAGCGCATTTTATCTGGACCAGGAATTCTGAATTTGTATCAAGCGCTGGCTGAAATTCGCGGACAAGAAGAAAAATTCAAAGATCCTGCCGAAATAACCCGTGCTGCGACAAGCTCTAATGCAGATCAACTGTCTTATGATACATTGCAGTTATTTTGTCAAATTTTTGGCCGTGTTGCAGGAGACGCTGCTTTGAATATGGGTGCTTTGGGCGGCGTCTATATTACTGGTGGCGTCATTCGGAATTTTCTTAACTTGTTCTTGGCCAGTGACTTTAAAAAGTGTTTTGAGGACAAGGGTCGCCTGCAATCCTATATGTCAGACATACCTATTTTTATCTCAACAACTCGATACATGGGGCTGCTAGGCGCAGTTCAAGCTATTAATAATCCCGCTCAATAAGAGGCTGAAATATATGCGTATCAACACAATCAATGAAATCTGCAAAAAGAATGGTGTCATGCCAGTTCTCAAGCTGGACGATGCACAACAAACCGAAGGGATAGGTCGGGCCCTTATCGAGGGGGGCTTAACAGTACTGGAAGTGACATTACGAAGTGAATATGGACTCAGCGCCATTAAGCAATTAAAACAATTACACCCTGAAGCAATCATCGGCGCTGGCACAGTAACCAATGTAGACCAATTTAAAGCATGTGTTGATATGGGTGCTGATTTTATTGTTAGTCCTGGCTCTACATCTGAATTGTTGGATTTTGGCGCTCAGAGCAATATGCCGTTTTTGCCAGGCGTATCCACAGTAAGTGAAATTATGACAGCTATGGAATTCGGCTTTTACAAACTCAAATTATTTCCTGCGTCTATTGTAGGTGGGCCAAGTTTTCTTAAGTCAGTTTTCGGGCCGCTACCTCAATTAAGATTCTGCCCAACTGGGGGTGTGACTTCCAATAATGCACTTGATTATCTGCAACTGCCAAATGTGATGTGTGTGGGTGGAACTTGGCTGACACCACCAACCTTAGTTGAAAAACATGATTGGTCAGGCATAAAAGATTTGGCCAGATATGCTGCTACTCATTTAAACACCATGTCGTCTTATGAGTCTTAATTCTATGAGCAATTGTGAATTTTGAATTGTGTTTGTGAGCCTCCCCCGGATCAAAGAGCCTGGATAAATATCAGGAGGAGGGTGGTTTTTTTGTTTTACTGTATTTGTTTTGTCAAATATTCGGTTCGGTTGTCGGCGATGCCGCTTTAAATATGGGCGCCCTAGGTGGCGTATACATTACCGGGGGTATAATCAGGCATTTTGTTGATTTTTTCTTAAAAAGTGAATTTCAAAATAGCTTTGAAGATAAAGGACGATTGCGGGACTACATGAGCAGTATTCCGATCTATTTTTCGAAAGCAAGATACATGGGCCTGTTGGGGGCCGTAAAGATGCTTAATAAGCAATAAATATGAGGTTATCTTTGAAAAACTTACATGTCAAACACTTGGGGTTTGTATGATTATTGGGAGTATTAATGAATAATCCAAAGGCTGATATTGGTGTAATTGGGTTGGGCGTTATGGGAGAAAGCTTGGCGCTTAACATTGAGAGTCATGGTTTCGCTGTCGCGGTGCATAACCGTTCTACCGACAAAATGAATCATTTAATCAGCAGTCGTTTTAAGGGAAAAAACATTATTGGCTGCGCCGATATTGCCGATTTTGTCAACACTATTAAAAAACCTAGAAAAGTGATGTTGATGGTTAAGGCAGGTGTTGTGGTGGATGACTTTATTGAAAAACTGACTGTCCATTTAGACAAGGGTGATATTATCATCGATGGTGGCAACTCCCACTACACTGACTCAAATAGACGAGCCAAAGCACTTGAGGCTAGAGGTCTGCACTTCGTTGGTGCTGGAGTTTCTGGAGGAGAAGAAGGGGCTCTGAAAGGGCCTGCCATTATGCCCGGTGGTGCAATCGCTGCTTGGCCTGCGGTGAAAGGTATTTTTCAGGCAATTTCAGCCAAAGTAGAAAATAATGAACCTTGCTGTGAGTGGATTGGTGAAGGTGGTTCAGGTCATTTTGTCAAAATGGTGCACAACGGCATCGAGTACGGCGATATGCAACTAATTTGCGAAGCCTACCAAATGATGAAAGATGTTTTGGGTATGTCAAATGATGAAATGCACGAAGTGTTTATAGAGTGGAACAAGGGTGAATTAAGCAGCTATCTTATTGAGATAACCGCAGATATTTTGGCATTTAAAGACAAAGATGGCAGCCCACTCATCGATCAAATTCTCGATACTGCGGGACAAAAAGGCACCGGAAAATGGACTGGCATTATTGCGCTTGAGCTTGGCACGCCACTAACGTTAATTGGTGAATCGGTTTTCTCTCGCTGCTTATCATCAATTAAGGAGGAAAGGGTGGAAGCATCAAAGCGCTTGAAAGGTCCCAGTTTTGCATTCAAAGGCAACAAAATGCAAGTGCTTAACGACATTCACG
>ERZ813253.344-NODE-344-length-16980-cov-3.386400_pt1 | contig 16980 bp, 16 predicted proteins | sample MGYA00520893_ERZ813253 | MGnify/ENA primary metagenome ERZ813253 (study PRJEB31669, sample SAMD00080414) | marine metagenome | biome: oceanic hadal pelagic zone biome; feature: marine hadalpelagic zone; material: sea water | place: Pacific Ocean:Izu-Bonin Trench...
GGCTCAGGCTCTGGCTCAGGGGGGGCTGGCGCGGGCTGTGGCTCTGGCTCAGGCTCGTCTGCTGAAGGCTCGGGTGCAGGCTCAGGCTCGACTGCTGGAGGCTTGGGCGCAGGCTCAGGCTCAGGCTCGGGCTCGGGCTCGGGCTGAGGCTCAGGTTCTGGATCTGGGTCGACTGCTGGAGGATCTGATACAGGCTCTGGATCGGGAACTGGTTCTGGTTCTGCTGGAGGTTCAGGGTCGGGATTCCATTCAATCTCGGCTTCAGTCTCTGAATCGGCCGCGGCTGGCAACCCGGGCTCGGGGTCGGGTTCAGAACCTGGTTCCGTCACCGGTGCAACGGCTTGGTCCACCACAGCTCCAAGGGCAACGGGGGCTGCTTCCGGCTGCAAGGCTGGGGGCGCTGGTTCAACCACTGTCAAGCCCGGAGCGACCAAGGGTGCTGCTGCTGGCTCGGACGGTGACTGCCTCTCCACCTCTATCTGTTCTGCACGTTCGTTCAGGGCACTTGCATCCAACGCATCCCCACTGAGCAGGCGTTTCATGACATCATCGATCATGTCCATGCTGGCGTTTGTCAACTCCCTGTTCGAGCCGAGGCGATAGAGCAGGATGCGATGGCTGTTGGCGGTGGTATCGAGCGTCATGAACTCGGGGTCGGCGAACTGCGCCAGAGCGAACAGCGCCCCGAGGACGAGGACCAGCATCCCGAATAACGGGGCGATGAACAGGAGGACGACGCCCGCACCGGTGGTCGCCCACCAGAGGTAGCGGTAGGTGTCCAGCCAGTCGTAGCGCTCGTGGCTGAATCCGGACAGCGCCTCGCGGCGGGTCATGAAGCGGTCCTCGACCTTGGTCTCGCCCTCGGAGCGCTCGACATTCACCACGCGCAGCAATTCATTCACCCAGATCAGTGACAGCGTGCTGTCACCCGTGTATGATTCGCGGATGACGAATTCCCTGTCGCGTTCATTCTCCTCGAGCGCGCGCGCACCGATTCCCAGGACCCTCTCGCCTGGTGATTGCAGCCTGTTAATCGTCGGCGACAGACCAGCCAGCACTGCGAGCGCGCCCGAGGTGATGGCGACCCATGCGCTCCAACCGAGCTTCGCATCGCCGGCGTCGGGAAGCAGGAGCCACCAGACGATCACTCCCACGAATCCGAGCGCACCACCTGCGAGCGGTGAGAGTTCACTGAACGGGAACTGACGCCCGAATTGCTTCAGCACCAGCAGCGCGCCCGCGCCCAGCAGGGCGATGACGCTGAGCGAGATGAGGAGGGTCCCTGTAAGTCCAGCAGTGGCCCAGTCACCGAGTCTCCCGCACTCCTCCCATTCAGAGCCGTTTTCTACTCCCGCTTCCTCGAGTGCCTCGCTACAGTCGGAGTACATCTCACTCCTGTCCCCCTTCATAGTCTCACAATCAGCATCGAAGCACACGATGACGGTGATGTCGTCCAGTCCGACCTCGGCATCGGATACGATGCTGAACCCGAATAAATCGGCCTCAGAGTGGTCGACGAGCCAAACATCGGTGAGCATGCTGGTGGTAGCGAGAATGATGGCGATGACGACCAAGCCGAGGTTGATCCACCCGAGAGTCGTGGGCCCCTGCTGCACCACCGTCGTGTGATGCATGTCATTGGTGTGGATGGGCGTGACACCGGACACGCCCGAGTCGGTGGGTTGCATGGCTGCGCCCTGCTCGGTGGAGTTGGCCATCGCCGCCGGAGGCGGGGGGGTGGGAGGTTGCACGTCTGCCCGAAGGGCAGGCCGTGTTTATCACACGCGCTGCGGGGCTGATTCCGGGCTTCAGGCGAGTTCGTCGACGCCGTAGACTTCTACCCCGTCCTTCCCACCACCACTCTTGGTGGCGACCACTACAGGGATGCCGGCGGTGTTGGCGATCTCGACGACCCTGGCACTTGCTGAGCTGTTGATCACAAGCGCTTGGGCACCCGCGGACGCTTCGGCGGTTTCGGCCAGTTTTGTAGCAGCGACCGGTTCCGTCACCTCGCCGTCCTCGAGCACGAACACGCCTTGGTTGCGCTTCGACGGCATGTGTTCGGCGTAGCCCTTGATCTCGTCAGGGATGTCGCGGGGACTGGCCTTACCCTTACCCCTGCCCTTACCCCTCGCGTTGTCGCGGTCGACATCGGCCTGCAGTCGGCGCACCACCTTGCTAGCGGCCTCGGCCTGTCCTAGGTGCTTGCCGACCAGCTTCTTCTCGAGGTACTCGACCTCACGCCCAGGAGGCGCGAAGGCGATGCGGGTCAGGCTCTTTTCGAGCGCTCCGGCGAGTTCGAGGGCGATCATCTTCCCACCACGATCTCCGTCGAGGAAGGCAGTCACCTGCGCCTTGCCCGAGGCGAGTTCGACCAGTGCGTCTGGCACTCCCGAACCCATCACCGCGATGGCGTTCTTGATGCCGCTCTTGGCTAGGTTGAGCACGTCGTTGCGCCCCTCCACGATGATCAGGGCGTCCGAGTCCTCCACGTTGGGCCCGCAGGTCATTTCTGTGTCCCCATAGACGGTCACCTCGGAGGTGGTCAGCACGCTGCGCACCTCTTCGATGAGGTTCCCACTCTCCGCCTCACGCATGTTCACGATGTCCAGCAGCAGGTCCTTCGCCCGCTCGACCATCTCCAGCCGCTTGTCCGAGCGGATGTTGATGATCTCGATCACCTTGAGGCTCGCCTTCGACGGCCCGATGCGCTCGATGGTCTCCAGCGCGGCACCGATGATGGCGCTCTCCACGTTTTCCAGGGTCGAGGGGATCTCGATGAGCCCGCTCACCCGTCCCTTCTTGCTCTCCAGCGTCACGTCGATGTGGCCGATACGCCCACTGCGCTGCAGTTTGCGTAGGTCGAGTGCTTCGGGCATCAGCCCTTCGGTCTGGCCGAAGATGGCTCCGATGATGTCCTTGCGCTGACCCTGACCGTCGAGTTTGACGTTGACGCGAATCATATACTTCGCATTTCCAATATCTGTCATTTCTGTCTCTCCTTCGGTCTCCTCGCCACCCCCTTGGGGCCGGCGTACACTGGATGAGCGCACGTGGCGCCCGGTGAGCGTGACAGGGATTCCTGTGATTCGGCCGACCCTGATGCCCTTGATGAACCCATCGGATGGAATGAAACTGAGAAAAAGAACGGCCGCGCTGGCTGAGGCGTGCCCGACGACGATGAGGCCGTGATGTCTCGCCCTGTGTTCCACGCGGTCATCACCGTGATGCTCTCAGATGGAGAGCTAACGATGGAGGAACGGAGGCTGGCGATCAAGCTCGGTAGCCTGCTGTTCAAGGGTGACGACCTCGAGACAGAACCGAAGCTGATCTACGACGCGGTGGTCTCCTGTGAGCCGGTCGAAGGTGGGCGGGTGATCGACAAGCAGGAGCGGTTGGAAATATGCCGCAAGATGATCGAGACCGCCTACGTCAACTCGTCGCTCAGCCAGGATGAACTGGCGGCGATCGCCATGCTGCGCTCGGCGATGGCCATCACCGAAGGTGAGATTCTGGAGGTGAGGGCCGATATCTATCGCGACCTCGAGGAAGAGGTGGAGCCGAAGTTGCTCGGAAAGGTGAGAAAGGACATACGCGAGATATTCCAGAAAGTGGAAGAGTTCATTTCCCCGAAGAGAGACTGAGGGGGGCCCATGGACTCCAACGACCCCCTCGATGACTTCCTTGCAGCGAAGCCGGAGCGGACCTGGCGGAAGCCGAAGCGGGTGGTGAAGGCACTGCGCGAGGCGTACACGTACGGCGTTCCGGTGTTGCAGATGAAGGGGCACATCGACCAGATGGTGGAGCACACCGGCTATTCATTCGTATGCGGAACCCCGGATGAGACTCTCAGGCGCGTCGTCGCTTTCCTGCTGATGAACTGTGAATCCGATACCCTGGCCAGCATGCTTCCACTGCTCTGGGCGCGCGGGGGGAGGGAGGACATCGTCACGACTGGAATCCTGCTCGCCAACATCGACCGTGCCTCCCTCGATTCCGATGTATGGAGCGCGCTAGGCGGGCTCGTGCGGGCGACGGAGCCAGTGGAGGGACTGCTGTTCGTCATCGAGGAACTGTACCGTGCGGAGCATGGCTCTCCAGATGATGATCTGCTGCTCGACTGGTTCGGTGGGTCACCGATCCATTCCTGCCTGGCCCTGCTGTGCATCCACGCTGGCTGGGTGCGGAGCGGACGTGCTCCCTTGACTGGTCACCTGAGGGTGGCTGTCGACGTGGTGGATGTCGGCGAATCCGACGGGTTGCTGAAAAGGGTGCGCGATCAGTTGCTGGAAGCGCAATGATTCTGAGTCAGGACGGACCTCACCCCTCCATGCGCTTCCTCGAGGCGGCCGACCCGATCGCGCTGGCGGCGCTGGAGCATGTGCTCGAGCGGGACGCGCAGGATGTGCGAAAACTGCTCGAATGGCTACCCGCGGCACAGACACGGCGGGACCGGCGGGCGATCATCGCCCGCGCTCGCGACCTGCTCGCCGAGATCGAGTTCGCCATCCAGCGTATCGCCGAAGTCGAGTGAGGTGTGAACTTGCCTGTCGGCCTCATCCTCGCTGGTGGTGAAGGGAGGAGATTGGGGCGAGCCAAGGGCCTGCTGCGTCTCGGCTTCAGCAACATCCTCGGTGAACAGAGGGTTTGGATGATCGACCTCGTGGTCGATGCCCTGCGTCGCGGTGGAAGCGAGCGGATCATCGTGGCCACTCGTGATGGAGATTCACCACTGCCGGACTCTCATCCGCTCCAGATAGATGATATCGTTGCTGACGCCGATGGTTGGACGGGGCCGCAGGCGGGTCTGGTGGCGGGCCTGCGCCGTGCTGGGGATTGGGGCAGCGAATGGGTCCAGCTGGCACCCTGCGACGTTCCCTTCCTCGACCCGCTGCTGCTGAGGGTGTTGCACTCTCTGCGAACCGACGGAGTGGATGCCATCATTCCGGTCAGCGCCAACGGCGACGAGAACCTGCTGGCGCTCGTGCGCACGCAAGCGATGCTGGCGGCCCTGCAGCAGGCCAGGGTCGCTGGTGAGCGCAGCGTGCAATCACTCTACACAGGCCTTCACTGCCTGAGGATCGAAGGTGAGGCCCTCAGCGGCGCAGGCATCGATGAGGCCTGTTTCCACAACGTGAACTCGCAGGAGGACATTGAATTCGCCGAGGGACTCATGGCCCGCCGTCGCTAACTCGAACGCGGTCGCCGTCGAACGTGACTTGGCCCGCGGCGATGGCATCGATGACCGCGGGATAGAGTCGGTGCTCGATCTCAACCCTGACCCGAGCCCCCAGTGCATCCTCGTCCTCACCCGGTCCGACGGGTGTCTCCTCGGTGGCTATCAGGGGGCCGTCGTCGACTCCCGGAGCGACGAAGTGGACCGATGCGCCGGCGGTGGGGTGTCCGTCGGCCAGCAGGTCGCGAATCCCGTGAGCGCCGGGGAACAACGCCCCATCCGGACCCCAAGGGCTCGGATGGATGTTGACGATGCGACCGAGCCGCGGCGCGAGGAAGCGTTCAGTGAGGATGCGCATGTAGCCGCTGCAGACGACCAGTTCCACCTCGTGCGCATCGAGCACGGCGTCGACCTCGTCCTCATGCGCATGCCTCCAAGCGGTCGCGTCATCGAAGTCAGCACGAGCAGGAAGTGGCACCACTTCGGCTGGAACCTGGAAGTCGGCGGCGCGCTCAAGGCCCTTGACGTCGGGCTTGTCCGAGATCACGACCACCGTCTCGTGGAAGCAACCTCCCGAACCACGCGCGGACCGTTGATGTCGCAGCAGTGCTTCAAGACCGGAGCCCGAACCGGAGATGAGAACCCCCAGTCGGAGCGGGTCGGTGGGGTCAGCAGCGCGCGGCAAGAAGTGGTCCTCGGACATCGGTTCACCCCGCTGGTGAAGGGGAGGGGGCTCTCCAGCATGAGCGTTGGCACCACCGATTCAGCAAGGAGGGCGAGGGTCGCGTTTATCATCGAAAGGCTGGGGGCTGGTTTCAGTGTTCACGATGGATTTGGAGAGGTTGGATTCAGTCGACGCCATCGTCGAGCGTTACTGCGTCAGCAGCAGTCCCATGAAGAGTCGTGTCTACGTCGGGTTCGGCTGCTTGTTCACAGTGTTCTCGCTCATCGGGATCATCCTCCCAGGATGGCCGACGGTCTCATGGGCCGTGCCCGCGGCATTCCTGTTCTCGCTCTCCTCAGAGAGGCTGTTCCGCTGGACCCTGACCAACCGCTTCTTCGGTTCGGCGATGTACGTGTATTATGCGACCGGCAAGACGCTGCCAAGGCACGTCAAGCGATTCACGATGCTGATGATCGCGATGATGGTCTCCATCTCCTCATACTTCGTGTGGGAGGTTTCCGTGCGCGGAGAAGGAGTTCTGACTGACCCGAGCACCTGGAACGGGGCGGACCCGGGATTCGGGCCGGCGACCATCCTGCTGGTCGGCCTCATCGGCATCTGGTATGTCGGGACGAAGGTGCCCACACGTGGCTCTCAGTGACGGAACAGCCGCACATTGGTGAACAGCATCGCCATGCCATGCTCGTCGGCGGCCTCGATGACCTCAGCGTCGCGGATGGATCCTCCGGGCTGGACGATCGTCGTTATCCCGATCTCGTGGGCGGCATCGAGGCCGTCGCGGAACGGGAAGAAGGCGTCGGAGACGAGCAATGCACCTTCTGCTCTCTGCTCGGCGCGCCGTGCGGCGATCCTCACCGCTTCGACTCGGCTGGTCTGGCCTGGCCCGATTCCGACCGTCGCGAATCCGGTCTCGGTCGGTTGCACGATGACGACGCAGTTGCTCTTCACCTCCGCCCATACGGCGACCCCGAACGCTGCCAGTTCACGAACCTGCGCATCGACCTGTGCTTCCGTCACACACTCGACTGCGTCCCAATCCACCACGGGCGCGCCCTCGGTCTGGGAGAGCCACCCTCCGTCCACCTGTCGCCAGCGGAGTTCTTCGGGAAGCGGGGTGAACGGGCTCAGGGTGAGCAGACGGCGGTTCTTCTTGCGCGCCAGCATCTCCAGCGCCTCGGGCTGGAACCCGGGCGCGATGATGCACTCGACGAAATGGTCGCCGATGGCCTCGGCGGTGGTGGTCGTGACGACCTGGTTGAAGGCGATGACACAGCCGTACGCTGATTCCGGGTCGGAGGCCAGCGCGGCATCCCAAGCGCTCACCTGATCGCTGGTGACGGCCACTCCACACGCATTGGTGTGCTTGATGATCACACAGCAGTGCGGCCACTGCTCCCAGGTGGGGCCAGTCAGCGAGCGGGCGAACCTGAGCGCGGCATCGAGGTCGAGATAGTTGTTGAACGACAGTGCCTTCCCGTGGTGCTGCACGGCGGCGGCGAGTCCTGTGGGCGGCTCTCCGGAGCGAGCGCCATCATAGAATCCAGCTCGCTGGTGAGGGTTCTCCCCGTAGCGCAGGTTCTGCAGCACTCCACCTGATATCAGCAGTTTCGGAGGGAGTTCGTCGGCCCCTTCGTCAGCCCCGTTGAAGCGGGTGGCGAGGGTGTTGGCCAGCGCGATGTCGTAGGCGGCGGTGCGTTGGAAGGCGGTGAGCGCCAGTCGTTGGCGAACGTCGAGGGGAACGGAGGCGGGGTCCCCGTCGGTCTCCTGCAGGATCTGCAGCACCTCGTCATACTGACTGACATCGGCTAGCACGAGCATGTCGGCGTGGTTCTTGGCGGCGGCGCGCAGGAGCGTCGGGCCACCGATGTCGACCATCTCGATGAGTTCGTCCATTCCCACGGGAGGGTCGCGGGCGGCCACCTGCTCGAAGGGGTAGAGGTTGACGACGACCATGTCTATTCGTGGGTATCCGAGCCTGTCGAGTGTATCCAGATCGTCAGGATTGTTGCCGCGGGCGAGAATCGGGCCGTGAATCGCCGGGTGCAGGGTCTTGACCCGCCCATCGAATATCTCGGGATGTTCCGTCACCGAACTGACGTCAGTCACTTCCACCCCGGACTCCCTGAGCAGACGTGCGGTCCCGCCCGTGCTGAGGATGCTCCAACCCATCGCCTCGAGTGCGACCGCGAGCGCGCTGACGCCGGTCTTGTCGTAGACGCTGATGAGCGCTCGCGGGGCGTCCTCGCCGCTACGCTCAGGCACTTCGGAACTTGTTCCGGGCTGCTCGGACGACCCCATCAACAGGACCCATTGTAACTCGATGACGATTACGCCTTTGAATCAACCGGCAACGTTCGGAGCGACTGGCATTCGCGTTCAGTCGCCGCGGGCGCTGATCACCTGATCGCAGCGCAGCAGGCAGCAGGCCGTCTCCGTGGCTGCGGCCAGCGAGTGGATGATGCTCTGCGCCGGTTCGAGCACGTCGCTCACATCACCGACCGTGCCGTCGGCGCGGATTCCGGTCGCGGGTCCTGCCTTGCGTTGGCTGGCGCGCAGTTCCAGCAGAGCATCGAGCGCATCTGCGCCGGCGTTAGATGCCAGCGTCCATGGAATCACCTCGAGAGCGCGGGAGTACGCCTCGATGCCCAGCCTGGTTCTATCCCCAACCGCTTCGGCGGCCTCGATGACCGAAAGTGATGCTGCCATGTGCGCGCTGCCGGCTCCTGTGAGTGCCGCTCCTTCACGAATGGTCAGGCTGGTCGCCCGTAAGGCGTCATAGAGCCCACGGATGACCTCCTCGACAGAGGCCGTGCCTGCGATCGAGCAGGTGACGAGCGGTCCTTCACAGCCATCGATGATGATGCGGTCCTGCACCTCGTCTGTCTCCTGGCGAGATTCGGCGTTGACGCTGGCCGCCCAGCCGAGGTCGTCCTTGCCGAGGTCGGTGATGTGCTCGACCACATTGGCGCCGCTCGCCTGAGCGACCTGACGTAACTGCTGCTCGTCAAGGTCGGCGATGACCAGCGCGTCAGCGGTGGCCAGCTTGTGCAGCACGCTGCGGTCGACTTCACCTGAGCAGCAGAACAGGTCGGCGCCGCTGGCGAGCAGACACTCTGCGAGCTGTTCACGGGCCTGCTCCTGAACGGCGATGAACTCCTCGTAGGCGGACACCTCGCTGAACTCGATCTCCGCATCGCGCCTGAGATCAGCCGGCTTCAGGTCTGCGTGCAGCACTGCGATGCGCACATCGGTGCGCTCGCCCGCCATGCGCGCCAGCGGGATGCGCTTCTTCCAGACCACACCGCGTATGAGCCGTGAATCGGACAGGGCGCCCTCCTCCGACTTGGCGAACAGAACATCCTCCGCCTCACAGCGGGTGGAGTCTCCCTGTTGCTGGGTGACCATGTCGAGCGCATCGACTATCATCGTGCTGAACATCTCGCTCTCAGCGGCGGCGACTCGCCCGGACAAGGCTGTGCAAGCCACCTGTGTCAGCATATCTCGATCATCTCCCGTGACCGTGATCTCCAACTCGTCAAGGCGTGTGAGCGCATGGGACAGTGCGACTTGGTATCCGTCCACGATCACCAGTGGATGCACGCCAGTGCGCAGGAGCCTGCCGGCTTCATCGAGCAGCGCGCCGGCGAACAGCACGGTCGTGGTGACTCCGTCCCCGATGACGCTCTCCTGTGACTTGCCCAAGGATACGAGCAGTTTCGCTCCGGGATTCTTGATGAGCAGGTCGTTGATGATGCGCGCTCCGTCGGAGGTTATGGCGAATTCACCGTTCGACTTGTACAATCCCTTGTCGAGCCCGCGTGGACCCAGCGTCCCCCTGAGAATGGACGCGAGGGCCCGGCAGGCGTGGATGATCTTCTGCTGGACCTCTGGCCCTGATGTCACACGGGTCTGCTCACGCACGATGATCACAGGGGCATCCGACGATGTCTCCATGTGGCTCACTCCAGCGATGCGCCGACCCCAACCCCCTTGAAGAACCTTTGAGGCCGTTGAAGATCACGTATCTGGCCCTGACATCGCCCGTCCGGGGGGTGAGAGAGGCATGCTCAGGCGCGCGCGCCCTCCAGCCAGCGATAGCACCAGAGCACGAACAGGACGCTCGGGAGACTTGTGAGCACCGCGCCGACGAGGGGGAAACCGAACAAGCGGTTGCACACCAGTGTGAAAGCGACGAATGAACCGACGAACACCAGCGCCCCACCGATGATGCGCGGCCTCAGGTCGAGGTTGGTTATCACTTCGTGGCGATTCTTCAACACCCAGGCGACGAGCGCGACGATGGCCAACAACGTCAGGTGACCGAGTGCCCAGGCGGCTGTGTCGCCCAGCGCCGCGACGTAGAGGTCGTAGAGTGGGCCGAGCAGCGGGTCAGCCAGGTTCGGCGCCATCAGGTCAGCCGATTCAAGGCCGATTCTTGAATGCTGCTCAGTCAGCCTGCTGGTTGAAGGCGACGGATGACCCCGAAGCAGCGGATGCCAATGCCGCTTCCACGAGTCGCACTCCCACCACGCCCACAGCTCCGGAAGTGAGCAACGGCTCGTCAGTGAACCCCTTTGACGCGTGGATGAATCGGCGCAGTTCGGCGGTCAGGCTGGGCTCACCGAGCGGAAGTTCGACCCGGTCACGTGGTGCGGCGTCGAATCCACCCCATTGCTGGCCGTGGGCATTGCCGGGATGACGGTGGATCCACAACCCCCCATGGTCGAGATAGTCGATGTGCAGGCTGGCATCGCGGCCGATGATGCGCAGGTCGCGAACCTTGCCCCGGATGCGGCTTCTCCAGGAGACGGTGAGTACGCATGGAACTCCTCTCGGATTGCCCCCCGTGCCTTTAGGAAACCTCAGATGGATGACTGCATGATCCTCGATTCCATCTTCGTCCGAAGGAAGAGCGAAGGCAGTCACTGATGTCGGTGGAGTGTCGCCGAGCAGATGGCAGCAGATGTCCATGACATGGATGCCGAGCGCGGCGATGACCCCGGTGTCGGGGCGGGGAGCGCGTACCGAGAGGCGGTCGGATTCGATGTGCAGGATCGGCCCCAACTCCCCCCGCGCGATCATCTTGCACGCCTCACGAATGGAGGTGTGATGACGGAACAGGTGACCGACCATCAGCAGACGCTTGTTGGTAGCGGCGGCGGCGACGACCTCTTCAGCCTCGACCTCATTCATGGCCAGCGGTTTCTCGACGAGCACGTCAACCCCCTGCTGCATGAGCGCGATGGCGATCGGGGCGTGCTGCGGCGTCGGAGTGGCGATGGTGGCGGCGTTGATGTTGAACCTCTCATTGAGGGTGAGGGCGTCGGTGTGCCAGTCGCAGCCGAACTCCTCGGCCATCTCTCTCGCCCGCCCTTCGTCGACATCGCAGACGATGAGTCGGTCGAGCAATCCCTCGGTGTGCAGCTCCGAGAGCGTGCGCAGGTGGTTCCTGCCCCAGTAGCCGGTGCCGACGACCGCCACGCTGAACGCCATGCGGAGGCGGTCTGCCGGCTGGGTGGTATCATGCTGCCGGAACCCATTCAGAGCGCTCGCTGGGGCGGTGATGTGATGAGCGCAGGGCGATGAGCAGGGGGCATGTCAGGGCTGCTAATAGCGGCAGTGCGCGACCTCGATCCGCCGGCCGGCGGCGCCGAGATGAGCCTCGCAACCCTGCTGAGAGGAGTTGGGAGGGACGGGCCACTGGCCGCCGACGCCCCGGCATACGTTCCACTTGAACCGAGGCCTGATATCCCGGATACTGCCATTGCGCAAGGCTGGTCGGTCAGTGCTCTCCAGAGCGGGGCTCGCGGCACACCCACGGAGTTGACCGAGGAGTCCCAGATCGCCCGCTGGGCGCTCGACCTGCCGGTGGAGGACCTCTGGTCCGGATTGGCGTGGAGGTTGTCGGAGAAGAGCGGCCAACCACGCGAGTGGTTGCAGCGCAGGCACCTGAGGAAGGCGAACGCGAGATTCGCCAAGGCGATCGATGCGCACATCTCCACCATCCTGGGCAGCCAGAGGGACACTGAGTCCCCGGTGGTGGGTGTGACACAGTTGCACTGGTCGGCCGGTGCCGCGGAGCGGTTCACGGCGCATGGGGTCCCATACGTGGTGTTCGTGCGCGATGAACTGCAGTTCCGCCATCCAGGGATATATCACGCGAGCCTGGAGGGCGCGGCGGCGGTCTGCTGCGCCGGCGCGGGGCTGGGCGAGCAGGTGGCGGCGACCTTCGATGTCAAGGCGGTCAGGAACGTGCGCCTCCCGGTCGACTTCGCCGGCAGGTTCGGCAGCGCGGTGCTGGTGAACGGCATGCGCAAGGCTGGATTGTCGGCTCGCTCCGAGGAGGGTGATCTCGATGTGCCGCGCATCACCATCGTCGGAGTCACTCCCGAGAAGGGGTCTGCCTTCTACCAGAGACTGCTTCCCCACCTCGCTGCTGCATGGCCTGAAGCGCGGATGGATGTCCATGGTGGTGGGTCGTACGCCGAGGCGCTGGGCAGGTTCTCCAACACCACCTGGCACGGACACACGCCTGTCGAGGAGGTGTTCAGCCGAGCAGACGTGCACATGCTGACCGTAGCCAGCACCGGCTCATGGGGACGGGTGGTCAACGAGGCTGGGCTGTTCGGCGTCCCGACGGTGTCGGTTGCGATCGGTTCCCAGCCCGAAGCTGTCGGCGAGGGGGGAATCGTGGTGTCAGCAGATGCGGGGCTGGATGACTGGGTGAGCGCCCTCAAGCAGGTGCACGCCGACCGGGTTTCGCTAGGTGAGAAGGCGAGAGCGCACTGTGGAATCGTCGACCATCGCAGGTCGATCGCCGCCTTCCGCTCAGTGCTCAACGAAGTCGCATGAGGTGAGTGGGTGGCCTACACGCAGGTCAGCGCCGAGGATGCTGCTGAACTGCTCGATGCTGCCGGGATGGCTGGCCCCGTGGGCATCTCACCGCTGGCGGGTGGCTGGGCCAACTCGAACTTCCTGCTACAACTGGCAGACGGTTCGCGGGTGGTGCTCAAGGTATGGAACGAACGAACGCCTGAGGAAGTAGAGGAGTTGATCGAACACACCTGTTGGATCGCTGAGCATGGATTCCCTACACCCGTTCCGTTTCAGTTGAGCGGAGGTGAACGGATGTTGGTCAAGGATGGGCTGGCCTGGATGCTGCTGCCGTTCGTGGATGCGCGCTGGCTGGCCTCTGATCCCGATTCACTGCACGCACTGGGCGAGGTGCAGGCTCGACTGCACGCGGTTCCCGTGTGTGATGGACTCAGTACATCATTCTCGATGGGTTTCGAACTCTGGGAGATGCTGTTCGAGCGCGCCGAGGCAGAGGGTGCATGGTCCCCCTTCCTGCGCATGCTGGAACAGGAGGCTGTGCGACTCGAGGCGGATATTCCTGATGACCTGCCCAGCGGCATCATCCACGGCGACCTGTTTCCCGACAACGTCCTCGGGACGTCTGGAAACGTGCTGGTGGTGCTCGACTTCGAGGAGGTGTGCGTGGGTGCGCTGGCGCTCGATCTGATGATGGCATTCGTCGGCTTCGGCTGGCAGGATGGTGAACCGGTCACAGAGCGCTGGCAGGCGCTGCTCTCCGGCTACGAGTCAGTCCGGCCCTTGACCGATATCGAGCGCGCCGCACTTTCCACCCTGCATCGCTATGCCACACTCTCCATCGCCGCCTGGCGCTACTGGCAGTTCGTGATGAACCGCGCAGATAGTGAACACGCTGACCGCTATCTCGAGATGACTGCTCGTCTGGACAAGCCACTCCCGTTCTGACCCTGAAGCGGGCGGGCCGGGTTGCCGATGCTGAACGTGTCGTTGATGCTCGCCTGCAGCCGCCTCGGCTCTCCCATGTGTGATGCTCGCGCGCCGCGCTCTCAAGGGGAAGGGTTCTCGCCGACCCCTTCCCTCGACGGCACATGGCGGGGGGTGGGGTGGAGATAGAACGGCGCTTCCTCGTGCCCATCATTCCCGACGGACTCGATGATGGCGAGGATATCGTGCAGTGCTACCTCGAGCCGGAAGGAGTGCACATCAACTATGGATCCTTGATGCTCGATGATGAAATGCTGGTCGAAGGACTCTCGGCGAGCGAGCAACGGGCGGTGGCGGTGCTGCTCGATTCCGACGAGCAGGTCGCTGTCAGGCTGCGGCTGCGCGGCGAGCAGGCGTGGGTGACCGTGAAGGGGCGTGACCTCGGTGGGATCCGCCCTGAGTATGAGTGGGAGGTTCCCCCTGACAGGATTCTCGAAACGGTCGAGTCCGGAGGTTGGCCATCCATCAGCAAGCGGCGCCACCTGCTGCCGGCGGGCGACGGATTGGTGTGGGAGGTCGACTGCTTCGGGGGTGACAACGCCGGTCTGATCATCGCCGAGATCGAACTGCCGACGATCGGCACCGAGATCGAACTGCCCGACTGGTTGGGTCAGGAAGTGACCGGTGAGCATTCGTGGTCGAACGCATGCTTGGCACTGAAGCCCCGTCCTCAGGGCTCGTAGGAACAGACGGCCGAGATGACCCGTCCCACCTCGGCGTCGGTCAGGTGCGGATGCACCGGGATGGAGACGATGTCGGCGCAGATGGCCTCGGTGACTGGCAGTGAGCCAGCATGGTTCTGCGGATGCGCAGAATAGACCGGCTGCAGATGGCAAGGGATCGGATAGTGGATTCCGGTGGCGATTCCGTGGCTGTCGAGGTGCTCCATGAAGCGGTCGCGGTCGGATACCCGCAGCACGTACTGGTGCCAGGCGTGACCGGCTCCGGGACGGGTGGCCGGTGCTGTGATGCCATCCAGGTCGACGAACGCGGCGTCGTAGAGGGCTGCGATGCGCTGGCGGCTCGATACCCAGTCGGGCAGGTGCTTCAGCTGGATGCGGCCGAGCGCACACTGGATCTCCGAAAGGCGGAAGTTACTGCCGAGGAAGTCATGACGATACTTGTCCTGTCGCCCATGGTCGACCGCTTGGGCCACCCGCGCCGCCAGATCCTCTCGGTTGGCGAGGATGGCTCCTCCATCGCCTCCGACAGCCATGTTCTTCGACGGGAAGAAGGAGAACGTCGCCAGATGCCCGATGCTGCCGATGGTCCGTCCATCCAATGTGGCCCCGTGCGCCTGCGCGCTGTCCTCGATGACCGGAATTCCGTGCTGCTCGCTGATCTCGAACACGCGGGCTGAAGCCGGCTGTCCGTACAGATGGACCACGATGACCGCCTTCGTGTTCTCAGTTATGGCCGCCTCCAATCCGTCCGGGTCGAGAGTGTGGTAGGCCTCCTCGACATCGACGAACACGGGTGTCGCACCGACCTGGTCGATGCACGTGGCGCTGGCGATGAATGTGTGCGAGGGGACGATGACCTCGTCTCCGGGACCGACGTCGAGCAGGCGCAGGGCTGCGATCAGCGCCACCGAGCCGTTCGAGCAGGGGGTGCCAGCCATGGCGCCGCAGAACTCGGCCCACTCTGCGCCGAACGCCTTGCTGTGCTCTCCTTTGATCCACTGGCCCGAGTCGAGCACTTCGAGCACGGCGGCGCGCATCTCGTCGTCGACGTACATCTTCGCCAACTGCACCCGCTCGTCACTCACCCTCGACCCTCGGCGGGGGGCCGTCTGAACTCACCTACTTGAGTGCGCTGGAATGGGTCGGAAGGCGGAGAAGGAGAGGTTCGCTGCGTTGATAAGAACGGGACCAATCCGTGTTCACACCCATGAGCAGGGGTTGCCAAGCTTGGTCAACGGCGCTGGGATGAGGTCCCAGTCCTCAGTGGTTCGCAGGTTCAAATCCTGCCCTCTGCACCAACGTGTGGGAATGTGTTCAGGCGATGCAGGATGGATTGTATTCCGCATTCCGGGGAACGGGGAGTTGCTTCCGGATTCCGAACTGTTAAGGGGCTGCCCCCGAGCGGCATGACTGATGGGGAACTGGAGCAGACGGTGCAGGTCCAAGGCGCTGGTGCGTGAAATATCACCCCGCTTCACCGACGCACTCGCCCACTACTTCGGAAACGGACCAACGGACCTTGCGGCATCTGAATTGGCGCACCAACAGTATGTGGCTGCGCTGATCGACCATGGCGTCGAGGTGAGAACGCTCCCGGGAACACCGGACCACCCTGACTGCTGCTTCATCGAGGATACGGCTGTGGTCATCGATGGAACGGTGGTCATCTGCAACATGGGCCACCCGAGCAGGGAGGGTGAGGTGGAGGTCGTGCGCGACGCCTTGAACGGTCATCTGGAGGTCGTCAGGATGCCGAAAGGTGCCAGACTCGATGGTGGTGACGTGCTGTTCTTCGACGACCTGTTCCTTGTCGGCCGCTCGGTTCGTTCCAACGCCGCGGGTGTGGATTTCCTCACTTCTGTGATCCATGACCGCGGCTTCGAGGCGGAGGTCATCGACGTTCCCGAAAGCACCCTGCACTTGTCCACCATCTGCTCATCACCTGCTCCTGGATTGATCATCACCGCTGAGGGACACCTGACACCTGAACAACTCGCACCTCTGGAAGCGGAAGGGAATGAGGTGATCTGGACTCCTAACGAGGAATCGTATGGTGCGAACACCATCGGATTCGAAGGCGACCGGGTGATCGTGTCATCTGACTATCCAGCAACTTCTGCTGCGTTGGAGGAGCGAGGTTTCACACTCACCGAGGTGGATATGGAGCATATCCGCGCTGGAGATGGCTCTCTCACCTGCCTTCGGCTCTTCTACGCCTGAAATGTGGTTCCCGCAGCCGGTGCGTTGAACAGGCTGCTGATTCTCCCCCTGCACATGCGCGGGCGGGCTCTGCTGCTGACGCTGCTGTTCTGCGCCTCGATGCTGAGCGGTTGCTTCGGCAACGACGAGGGGGGCTCACCGACCGCGGCTGACCTCGATATCGGCGCCTCCACCTTGGTCGGTGGAGTGTTCCAATACGTGGAACTGCGTGCTGACGTCGACTTGGCGGTCTATGTCCCGTACCTCCTGCAATCCCCAGAATCAGGATTCATCCAGAATTCCACGGTCGTGGACATCGATGCGGGAGATTCCGTCGAGCTGCTGCTGCTCGCTCCGCCCCGTATCGACTCGATGTTCTTCTTCATCGGTGAGCAGGGGCGGAAGCAGATCGGAAGAGC
>ERZ813253.345-NODE-345-length-16968-cov-4.778042_pt1 | contig 16968 bp, 17 predicted proteins | sample MGYA00520893_ERZ813253 | MGnify/ENA primary metagenome ERZ813253 (study PRJEB31669, sample SAMD00080414) | marine metagenome | biome: oceanic hadal pelagic zone biome; feature: marine hadalpelagic zone; material: sea water | place: Pacific Ocean:Izu-Bonin Trench...
AGTATGGTTGCCGACGAAAGTGTTGAAGAGGTAATCAGGATAGAAGAAGAGCTAGTAAAAGAATTAGCAAAGGTTTCTATACCAGAGCCGGTCAAGCTTGAACTGCAAGCTAAAGTGGTCGAAGCGCAAAAAAATAATTCTGCCAAGGCGTTATTGGAGAGTATCAAACAAAACTCGAGTGCAACCGCAAATACCAGCCAAGCGGTAAGCCAGCCTGTTATCGTTAAGACTGAGAAAAGTATGGTTGCCGACGAAAGTGTTGAAGAGGTAATCAGGATAGAAGAAGAGCTAGTAAAAGAATTAGCAAAGGTTTCTATACCAGAGCCGGTCAAGCTTGAACTGCAAGCTAAAGTGGTCGAAGCGCCAAAAACAGAGCCGGCGAAGAAGGTTGAAATTAAAAACACAGAAAAAGCGAGTATCGTTGCTAACAAGAAATCTTCGCAAACTAGTGAACCAAGCGCAGCCGAAATTGAAATCATAGAGTCAAAAATTAAGCCCGAACAAATGCAAGGCAAAATGTTACCAAGTTCTTTCTCCAAGTCTGCCAAGAAAGTTCCGCAAGCTTTTAAGTTGGAATCTAGTCTTCCTCAACCAAGTATTGAGGTTGAGCCATTGAAAATAGAACCAACGATTGAGAATGCGACTGTGAAGGCCACAAGCAGTATTCAGTTAAGTCAGAAAGCATTAAAACAAATGGGTGAAGTATCAAAGCAAATAAAGCCAATAATCATTGGAACTAAGATTGGTACAGGAGTCTCGCAGATTATTTCGCTGCAGCAAAAAGAGTTAATCGTTGAGTCGGCTAAGGCAAATACTGGCGGACTAGAAACCGCACCGAATGAAACACCAGAGGTTATTGGTACAGAAACCAAGGTTGAGATGGGTGAGTACACAAGTTCGGATCTCAGTGTGATTGCACAATCATTAAAACTCAATCAAGAGGTCTTTAACCAGATGCAGTCTTTAGGTATTACTGATCATAAAGGTGAAATATCAAATATCGGCGGGCTTGGTGTAGGGTCGAGCAGTAATGATCAACAAGTATTCCTGTCAATGTCTAAAGCTGCTGAAGAAGGTTCAGCTGGGTCTCAAAATACTTTGGCAATGATGTACTTGCAAGGTGTGGGTATTGAGATGGATCGTCAAAAAGCCTATTACTGGGCGAGCGAATCTGCGCGTTCTGGCAATGAAGAAGGCAAGGCAATCCTTAGATATATTCTTTCACTACCCGCTCAGTAGTGAGTAAAAACAACAATTCTTTTTGGCAATCTAAAACCCTAGACGAGATGACACTGAGTGAGTGGGAATCTCTTTGCGATGGTTGTGGGCGTTGTTGTTTGCACAAGTTAGAAGATGAAGACAGCAATGAAATCTATTTCACCGATGTTGCTTGTCACTATCTTGACGAAGAAACCTGCTCGTGCCCTCACTATGAAGATAGACAATCATACGTGCCAGATTGCTTAACAATTAAGCCAGATTGGGGCAAAAAATTCAATTGGCTGCCTTCTACCTGCGCATATCGGTTACTATATGAAGGTAAAGACCTATTCAGCTGGCACCCTTTGGTTAGTGGCGATAAAAATAGTGTGCATTTGGCTGGTATTTCGGTTAGGGGACGTACATACAGAGACAACGAAGTTAGTAAAGATCAATTGTTTGAACACGTGATTACTTGGGTTGATTAAATGAAAAAATTCGCAATAATCATTCTCACAATATTTCTCTCATTCTCGGCATTAGCGCACGAGTGGCCACATGAAAACATCTCTGAAGCTGTGTTTGCCCTCAGTGTCGAAGATAGAGTGCCAATTGATATTGTTGAAGAGATCGACAACTCTTTGGGTAAAATCTACTTCTTCACTAACATCCGCGACTTAAAAGGCGAGCACATTACCCATCGTTGGATTTATGACGACAAGGTGATGGCTGATGTACGCTTTGAGATCAGAGGCCCAAGATGGCGTATTTGGTCATCTAAGAACCTTTGGCATACATGGATTGGGCAGTGGACAGTACAAGTACTTCTTGATGATGCTACTGTGCTTTTTGAGAAAAAGTTTAACTATAAACATCAAGAAATAACAGAGAATGAATAAAGTTGTATTGGCCTATTCAGGCGGTTTAGACACCAGTGTTATTGCAAAGTGGTTAACAGAAACTTACGACTGTGAAGTTGTAACATTTACAGCCGATATCGGCCAGGGCGAGGAAGTGGAGACAGCACGCGCGAAAGCCGTGGCAATGGGTATCAAAGAAATCTACATTGAAGATTTGCGTGAAGAATTTGCTAGGGATTTTGTTTTCCCAATGTTCAGAGCCAATGCCATTTACGAAGGTGAATACCTTTTAGGCACCTCCATTGCACGCCCTCTTATTTCAAAACGTTTGGTAGAAATCGCCGCCGAGGTGGGTGCCGATGCGATATCCCACGGCGCTACTGGCAAAGGTAACGACCAAGTACGCTTCGAGTTGAATGCTTACGCACTTAATGCCGATATTAAAGTGATTGCTCCTTGGCGTGAATGGGATTTATCTTCGCGCTCAAGCTTAATGGATTACGCCGAAAAGCATAATATCCCAATCGATTATCAAAAACAATCGAAAAAATCGCCGTATTCTATGGATGCCAATTTACTGCACATCTCTTACGAGGGTGATATTTTAGAAGATCCATGGCTTGAGGCAGAAGACGATATGTGGCGCTGGACAATGTCACCGGAAGATGCGCCAGACCAAGCAGAGTACGTTGAAATCACTTATGAGAAAGGTGATATTGTTGCCATTAATGGTGAGTCAATGTCACCAGCAACCGTGATGGAAGACCTTAATCGTAAAGCTGGTGGGCATGGCATTGGTCGCCTAGATTTGGTTGAAAACCGTTTTGTTGGCATGAAGTCACGTGGTTGTTATGAGACGCCGGCAGGCACAGTAATGCTTCGAGCGCATCGCGCCATTGAGTCGATTACCCTTGACCGTGAGGCGGCTCACCTTAAAGACGAGCTTATGCCAAAGTACGCTAAGTTAATTTATAACGGTTTTTGGTTCGCGCCAGAACGTGAGATGATGCAAGCGGCTATTGATACCTCACAAGAGACAGTGAGCGGCGTGGTTAGAGTCAAGCTTTACAAAGGCAATGTTTCGATCGTTGGTCGTAAGTCTGACAACTCGCTATTCAGCAAAAAAATTGCCACTTTCGAAGATGATGAAGGTGCCTACGATCAAAAAGATGCCACGGGCTTTATTAAGCTTAATGCACTTCGTTTACGACTTAAGGCGTTGCAGTAGCTGTTTAGTGGTATAGTCATATTTAATTATTTTTTGTTCCGAGATTAATTATGAGTATTGACTAAATTGCTAGTGAGGCGTTGTGTTTAAGTCCTCATAATAGAGCGATTCTTGAAGAAACAATCTGGGAAAGTCTTGAAGATCCCTATTTTTCTTCATCTGATATCTCAGATAAAGAGGCCATTCAAAGGTTATGAAGTGGCACGACAGACTAGCCTTACGATGTTGAGTAGTCTAAAGTGCGAACTCGGAACTTTGAAGAATATTACCGCGTGGCTTCGAGTATTTGGCATGATTAATATTGCACCAGGCTTTATGAATACCCCGTCAGTCATTAATGGATTCTCCGATTTGATTATTGAAGTTTTTGGCAAGGAAATAGGTAATCACAAACGCTCTGCGGTAGGTATGGCAGAACTTCCTTTTGGTGCAGCCGTAGAAATTGAAACTGAGGTTGAAATTTCCACATGATAAAGTCAAACAACAAGAAAATCCAGTTAATTATTTTTTCTGGTACGAATAATAATTCCAACATTTGGAGGCAATTCGATGGAGACTAAACTTTGTCAGAATTCTTTGTTATCTGATCTCATAAACACAAACCGCTATCCGATTACCGACCCTACTTCGATGGCTTATGGAGGTGTGATCTCAAAAATACGTGAAAAGCTGAAGGAGACTGGATGTGCTCAACTTTCAGGATTTTTGAAAGATGAAACAGTGACAGCAATGTGTCAAGAGGTTGATGAGAGATTGAATTTAGCAGATACTACATCCGCTTATCAAAATGCTTACTTATGCGATGATAATCCAGATTTACCAAAAGACCATCCAATTAGGCAATTTCAGAGACGACGTAACAAGTTTCTCTGTCGGGACAGAATTGACTCACAGAGCCCAATGATACAACTCTTTCTTGATAACACTTTCACGCAATTTATTCGTGATGTCACAGGTTTGGAAAATCTCTTTCCATTTTCCGATCCTATTAGTGGTATGCTGGTAAATATACAACAGGAAGGTGATACGTTTCCTTGGCATTTTGATACCAATGAAATCTCTATCAGCTTCTCACTCAAAAATGCTGCGTCCGGTGGAATGTTTCAATATGCGCCCAATATGCGTAGTGAGGAAGATCCAAACTATAATAATGTGAAGGCAATTCTAGAAGGCGATCGATATCACGTAATTGAGCAAAAAATGATACCAGGCGACTTACAGATATTTTGGGGGCGATACTCCCTTCACCGCGTGACTCAGGTTAAAAGCGACGATATCCGATTTAGCCTCATTTATGGTTACGCTAAAATTCCTGGGCTATGTAATTCTAAAGAAGTTGCACTTGCCACGTTCGGACGTTCCTATCCAGAGCATGAAAAGGAAATATTGCGAATCTGAGTATCCTGGAAATATTATAGAAAAACATTATTAGGATTTATCGATGAAATTTGAAACATTGTCGGTGTCAACAAAAGGCACTGTTGCTCTCATTGAGCTTAATCGCCCAGAAAAAGCAAATGCTGTCAATGGCACTATGTGGCAGGAAATTAAACAAGCTTTTGAATGGCTGAGTGAAACCAGTCATTTGCGAATAGGAATATTCAGCGCCAAAGGCAAGCACTTTACAGCTGGTATTGATCTTGGATTTTTTTCAGAGGCCAAGGCGCAGTTAGATTCTTTGTGTGAAGCGACAAAGGGCGAGCAAGTCCGCCAATTCATTATTGACTTACAAGAGTCCGTCAGTGCCATTGAAAAATGCACTAAGCCTGTGATTGCTGCGGTTCATGGACTTTGTTATGGCGGCGGGGTTGATCTCATTACAGCATGCGATATTCGTTATGCCACAAAGGATTCTAAGTATTCTGTCAAAGAAGTCGATCTTGGTATTGTTGCTGATATAGGTACATTGCAGCGACTGCCAAAATTAATTGGCGAAGGTATGGCTCGAGAATTGACCTACACTGCAAGAGAGTTTTCTGGAAGTGAAGCTAAAGAGATGGGTTTGGTGACTCGATTGTTCGATGACAAGGCATCTCTAGACAAGGGTGTTTTCGATCTGGCAGACAGTATTGCTTCAAAATCACCCTTGGCAATTCGCGGCATTAAAGAAGTGATGAATTACAGCCGTGACCGTGGTGTTGAAGAGGGCTTGGATTTTGTGGCATCTGTCAGTGGGCCAATACTTATGTCAAAAGATGTTGAGAAGGCTGTTATGGCATTTTTTACTAAAACGTTGCCGACGTTCGACGACTAATTTTTTCAAAGATTAAATAAAATGAAAATTGGGTGTATAGATAATTTCCCTCGTGTGTCACTTGGACACAGTCCTACACCTATTGATGAGATGAAAAATCTGAGTCGTGCTTTATCGCAGGATAAGGCAGAATTGAAGCTATTCATTAAGCGTGACGATTGTACTGGGCTCGCTTTTGGTGGTAATAAAGTTCGACAATTGGAGTTTTATTTGGGAGAGGCGGTGGCCAACGGTGCCGATACTATTTTAATTACTGGCGCTGTTCAATCTAATTTTGTCCGTTTAGCAGCAGCTGCAGCGCGCAACATTGGTATGGAATGCCATATTCAACTAGAAGAGCGGGTCAACAACTCATCACCATTGTATAGAAATTCCGGCAATGTTCTGTTGGTTAAATTACTGGGCGCAACACTGCATTCCTTTCCGGAAGGGGAGGATGAACAGGGCGCAGACCGTAATTTAGAGGAGATTGCCCAAACATTACGATCAAAAGGGAAAAAGCCATACATCATTCATCTTAGTGCTGAGCATCCGCCCTTGGGCGCATTGGGCTATGTTGTAGCGGCTAACGAAATTTTGATGCAGATGGCTGAATTAAATTTAACCATTGATGAAATTGTTGTCGCCTCTGGCAGTGGCGCTACCCACTCAGGGTTACTTTTCGGTTTGCGCTCGATCGGGTCTTCTATTCCTGTGAAGGGCATTTGTGTGCGTCGGGCAAAAGACCTACAGCGCATGCGCATTGTAAATCACTGTCAAGAAATTGCAAAGTTGTTAAAAATGGACAATCCGGTTAGTAATGATGATGTGGAGATTAGTGACGATCAGCTTGCGCCAGGCTACGGTCAATTAAACGATTCGGTTTTTGAAGCGTTGCAATTGTCTGCTCATCACGAAGGATTGATTCTTGACCCTGTCTATACTGGGCGCTCCATGGCTGGTTTTATTCAGCGAGCTCGTGAAGTTAACCAGCAGAAAACTCTACTGTTTATCCATACCGGAGGGCAACCGGCAATATTTGCCTACGAAGCTGATTTAGAGCCGTTACTGAGTAATTAGCTATGTCAATTTCCGACCCGTCAGTATATTTGTTGATTTTGTTCGTTGGTGCTTTTATAGCAGCCTTTGTGACAGGTGCGGTTGGTTTTGCAGACGGCTTAATTCTCAATGCATTTTGGTTGCACATTATGGAGCCAGCCAATGCAATCGCACTGATTATTGTGTCTAGCCTTTTAATACATGTAATTCCCTTATACAAACTGCGCAAAACGCTTGATTATTCTCGATTAAAACCATTCGTGCTATTTGGCATTATTGGCTTCCCTTTTGGTGTGTGGGCGTTAACTCGCATCAACCCTGAGATTTTTAAAATAACCATTGGTTTTTTCTTGCTTGGCTACGGTCTGTGGATGTTAAGTAGAGGTAAGTCGTCTGCGAATGTTAGTCAAAAATCCACGCTAGATGGGTTTATCGGGCTTAGTGGTGGCCTTATGGGTGGCTTTGCGGGTTTGGCTGGTTTGTTGCCCACACTATGGGTAGGAATGCAGAAGTTGCCAAAAAATGTGCAGCGCGGTACTTTTGAGCCTTATATTTTGATCGTGAATCTTATTGGTATAGCTATCTTCTTCTTTGCTGGAAAAATCACCACACAAGTTGGCTTTGATTTATTGCGGGCCATGCCTGCTTTAATTGTCGGCTCTTGGCTTGGTGTGAAAGTTTATCCATTGATAAACGACGTTGTTTTTCGAAAAACAGTTCTCGGATTAATCTTGCTTTCTGGGTTGATGCTATTGGTTTAGCTTTCTAAGTATGGATATAAAATCCGAGTAAATCGGGATTTTTAGTAAAGATGGGTTTGAATTAATTGCCTAAAGTGTGGAGGCCACACTCCCGGCCAGCCTCAACCTTGGTTGGATCGAAGTAGCGCGTTTCATCGGGTAAGCTATTTTTCTCAAGATAAGCTTGCATGTCCGCCAACGTCCAACCAACTAGCGGTGAGACTTTGATGACATCATTTGGGCCGAGTGCAACGGTATCCATTTCTTGGCGCACCGTCGTTTTCGTTTGTTCGCGTCTAACGGCTGTTAGCCAAACGTCTGCGTTAGTTTCTTTCATTGCACGCAAGAATGGCTCTATCTTAAATTGATGTGCGAATTCTTCGTGTGCAGGGTTGTCAATCATTGGAATACCGCCCATCACAGCGTTTTGTCTTGCGGCACTTACTAATGGCGTGTACACCGTCAGATTAAGATCAAGTTGTTTGGTTACTGCGTCTGCAAATTTATAGGTTTGCGACATGTTGTAACCCGAATCAATCCACAGCACTTCAGTTTCTGGCACGACTTGATTAACCATGTGTAATAACACGGCTTCTTGAGGGCCAAAGCTTGTTGTAACAATGGCTTTTCCTTCAAGTGCCAATGCCCACTTAACAATCTGCTCTGCGCTTTTGTCTTCAAGTTCTTTATTGGATTCAGCAATATGAAACTCGGCTCTGTGATGATCGACCATGTCAGCTTGTTGCGAACTGATCATGCCGGCGGCAACCGTAGCATTGGTGATTTTATCAATCAGAATAAAAGCACCCAAACCTTTGTTGTGCGTGAACTTTTCAATTGGTAGCAACGCATCAAGTTGCACATCCAATAGGCCGATCTCGTTAAGCTCTAATGTATCAGCTTCAACGTGTTCCAGTGTGTTGACATCAATGCGATGATGAATGATGTCAATGTGTGCATTGACGCGGCGCGGACCTAATTTAAGTTCATAGTCTCGATTGAGCACCAAAGGTTGTTGATCCATCCACACAAGATGAGAACGCAGTTTTTGCTGGTTGGTCACTGAGAAATTGTCCTGTGCGTGTATCAACAAATCGCCTCTTGAAATATCAATTTGATCAGCCAGTGTCAACGTAATTGCCGTACCAGCATAAGCCCGATCCATACCCCCCTCGGTGGTAATGACATGATCTACTGTGGTGCTCAGGCCACTGGGCAGAACTGTTATTGGATCACCCGGGGTGACACTTCCCTGATTGAGGGTGCCACAATAGCCACGAAAATTTGCATTGGGTCGATTGACATATTGCACGGGTAACTGGAAGCCCTGTGAGATTTGGTCAACGGTTTGCTCGACATCTTCAAGTAGTGGTAACAGCGCTTGCCCTTTGTACCAAGCCATATTGTCGGAAATGTCAACAACGTTATCGCCTTTGAGTGCCGACATTGGAATAAAGTGAATCTCTGTGAGGTGGAGTTGCAATGCAAAGTCATTGTATTCGCTTTTAATGTGATCAAAAACGAGCTGTTCGTAGTCAACTAAGTCCATTTTATTGATAGCCACGACCACCCGATCTAAACCGAGAAGAGAGATCAGAAAACTATGGCGTTTGGTTTGGGTTGTTAGTCCTTTTTGAGCATGAATCAGAATAATAGCGAACTCTGAATTAGAGGCGCCTGTGACCATATTGCGTGTGTACTGCTCATGGCCGGGAGCATCAGCAATGATAAACTTGCGCTTCGCTGTGGAGAATTAACGGTAAGCAACATCGATGGTAATACCTTGTTCTCTTTCAGCTACAAGGCCATCAACTAACAGAGCTAAATCAAATTCCTCACCATCTTTGGCATTCTCTTTATTGTTTTTAATTGCTGCCAATTGATCTTCATAAACCAATTTGGAGTCGTGTAGTAAACGCCCAATTAAGGTTGATTTTCCATCATCAACACTGCCGCAAGTGAATAGTCTTAGAAGCGTTTTTCTCTCGTGCTGTTCCAAGTATGAATGAATATCTTTTTCGATGAGTTCTTGAGAATGGTTCATTAAAAATACCCTTCTGATTTCTTAGCTTCCATGGATCCTTGGTCTGAGTCAATCAGGCGTCCCTGGCGTTAAGAAGTTTTTGTTAGCAGCATTTCTTGAATAATGTCTGTCAGTGTGGTTGCCCTCGATGCAATCGCGCCGGTTAAAGGGTAACAACCGAGTGTGCGAAAATGTACCCATTCTTCTGAAGGTTCCTCGCCCGGCTTGAGATCCGTGCGATCGTCGTCCACCATTATTTTGATACCCTCACGTTCAACGATAGGTCTCGGTGCAGCAAAATATAGCGGCACTATCTCGATTTTCTCTAAATTAGATATATTGCCAAATATCGAGCTCTGTCCAATTGGAAATCGGAAAAACGCGAATACTTTCACCCTTCTTGATGCGAGTGTTATACAGATTCCACAACTCGGGTCTTTGATTTTTTGGATCCCATCGATGTTGTTTTGAGCGAAAAGAAAAGATACGTTCTTTTGCACGTGATGCTTCTTCATCACGTCTTGCACCACCGAAGGCCGCATCAAAGCCATAGTAATTAAGTGCTTGCTTGAGGCTTTGAGTTTTCATCACATCGGTGTGTACTTTTGATCCATGAACAAAGGGATTGATATTCATTGTCAGGCCATCGGGGTTAATATGAGTTAACAACTGCATACCCGAAGTTTTTGAGACTTTATCACGGAATTCAATCATTTGGCGAAACTTCCAAGTAGTATCAATATGCAATAACGGAAAAGGCGGAACTGTGGAAAAAAATGCCTTTGTTAGACAGATGCAGCATCACCGATGAATCTTTACCAATTGAGTAAAGCATGGCAGGATTGGTGAACTCTGCGATCACTTCTCGAAAGATGTGGATGTTTTCAGCTTCTAACTGCTTTAAATGACTGAGGCGATGTTCCTGTAGCGGGCTCATGTTGATAATTTTTTGCGATTGAATGACTCTGTAGGCATTGACCGCTTTAGAAAGTTGGTGTAATTATAGTATTTTTTTCTAAATATTGGCAATAAATAGAAAACATAATAATAATATTTTCATATTTATCTATATTTTTAGAAATTAATTCTATCTATTGAATAATATAGAGAAATGCAAGTTGACCTAATTCGAAATCACCTGTCGTTGTTGAGCAGTAATACTCGTTAATTTTATAGCGGAATGGCACCATTCAGAGTAAGCTCTACTTATAATTGCCGCTAATGATTCGAGTCGCACTTAAAACCACGTTGCCCATATTTTTTGGTTACCTGCCTTTGGGCATCACTTTTGGCGTACTGTTCCAAGAGCTTGGTTATCCTTGGTATTTTGCAACCTTAATGGGTATTTGCATTTATGCAGGTGCAGCTCAATTTATGGCCGTTGGCTTAATTGCTGCTGGTACAGGTTTTGTTGAAATTGCCATTGCTACTTTTTTTCTCAATTCGCGTCATTTGTTTTACGGTTTGGCGTTGCTCAACAGTTTTGGCAACTGGGGGTTAAGAAAGCTTTATTTGGTATTTGGCCTAACGGACGAAGTGTATGCCCTAATGAGTACAATTGAAGTACCAAAAGGGGCTGACAAACCACAGTTTTATTTTCTTATGACGATTTTCTCTCAGAGCTACTGGGTTTTGGGCTGTACTTTAGGCGCTTGGGCGGGAACAAAACTTGTTTTTAATAAGCAGGGTATGGAGTTTGCTGCCACGGCTCTGTTTACAGTTTTACTTATTGAACAATGGGCTAAAATTAAAAAACCGTTACCATTTGTTGTTGCCCTTATTGCATCAGCCATTGCGTTGTTGCTATTTGCCCAACAAATGTTGTTGTTTGCCATTTCTATTTCAATTATTATTATGATTGTTCTACGCTTAACAAACCAAAAGGTACATGATGAATATTGAGTATTTATTAATTGTGATAGCCATTATGTCGGGCGCAACGTTTGCTACAAGATTGCCACCTTTTGTACTTTTTAGCGGGAATGAACAACACCAGTTATTGCAATTTATTGCCAAATATACACCACCAATGGTGATGAGTATTCTGGTGATCTATATGTTGAAATCTGTCGATTATCTTTCCATAGAAGGGTTTTATGTCGTGATCGCACTCATTGTAACTATTGGCGTTCATCTTTGGCGACGAAATGCGCTTATGAGCATTGTGGCAGGAACTGTTGTTTTTATGGTATTTGTACAAAGCTAGATTTTAAAGCTCAAGATCTGGTTATTGGTGCATCATTCTATGACTTGTGAATCTTAGTTGAGTGTTTAATTCGTAGTAAAATATTAATAATCCATTTATATTGACATAGCGCAAATGCAAAGGCTGGTGAAATTATTCCCCTTCTTGGTTTGGTTTAGGCTAACCACTAAAGAAACCATAAAGGCGGATTTTTTTGCCGGCTTGACTGGCGCTATTATTGTCCTCCCTCAAGGGGTAGCATTTGCAACCATTGCAGGCTTGCCGCCAGAGTACGGCCTTTACACCGCGATGGTGGTGCCTATTATCGCCGCCTTGTTTGGCTCGTCTTTTCATCTTGTTTCAGGCCCGACAACGGCAATATCAATCGTCGTGTTTGCGACGGTCAGTAAGCACGCGGTGGTTGGTAGTGATGAGTTTGTTGCGATGGCTCTGACTCTGACATTTTTGGCAGGTGTTTATCAGTTAGCATTTGGTTTGGCGAAATTTGGCATGCTGGTTAACTTTGTCTCGCACAATGTTGTGATTGGTTTTACCACAGGTGCGGCCTTGTTGATTGCCACGAGTCAAATACCCTATATGTTGGGTATTGAGATTTTTAGAGGATTTGGCTTTACTAACACTTGGTTTACGCTTTATGAAAATTTTACAGAGCTAAATATATTTGTACTTATTGTTGGGTTGAGTACGTTGTCCAGTGCTATTTTGGTTAAATTGTTCAAACCAAAATATCCGAACCTATTGATAGGCATGTTTGTTGGTGGACTTGTTGCTGCCTTGTTAAGTGGACTTACAGATGCTATTAAAACCGTGGGTGAAATACCCGCTCTCTTACCACCTCTTTCCATGCCAAATTTTTCATTAAACACCTTGAAGTCTTTAGCACCAGGAGCATTTGCTATTGCCCTTCTGGGTTTAATTGAGGCGGTATCCATTAGTCGGTCGGTAGCGACCAAGTCATACCAGAGAATCAAGCCGAGTCAAGAATTTGTAGGACAAGGTCTTTCAAACATTATTGGTAGCTTTTTCTCAAGCTACGCTTCTTCTGGCTCATTCACTCGTACTGGTATTAACTATGAAGCGGGCGCACGAACGCCACTTTCTGCTATTTTTTCGGCATTGATATTAGTACTCATAGTGCTTTTGGTTGCGCCATTAATGAAATATTTACCACTTGCTGCAATGGCAGGTGTTATTTTGCTTGTTGCTTACAATTTGATTGATTTTCAACACATCAAAAAAACATTTAAATTTTCTAAGTCAGAAGCCTCGATTTTCTTAGTTACTTTTCTCTCGACTTTATTGTTGGAATTGGAATTCGCGATCTATTTGGGTGTGCTGCTTTCCCTGATGTTGTTTATCGCCAAAACAGCAGCACCTGAGGTGCACACATTAGCCTTTGAGAGTGGTCCAGAGGAGAGTGACCGCAAGCTAAGAACAATACGAACCACACCATTGACACAGTGTCCCCAACTTAAAATAATTCGTATCGATATGTCCATTTATTTTGGCTCGATTAACCACATTCAAAATCAAATCAATCAAATCGTTGATAACCAAAGAATCTTTCATATTTTAATTGTTGCCAGTGGTGTTAACTTTATCGACCTTGCTGGCGTCGAGGGTCTATTGGCTGAGAATCATCGACTGAGAGAGTTGGGCGGTAGCTTATACTTTGTCTCAGTTAAAGATTCTGTTAGTGAGTTTTTGCATAAAGTACACTTTATTGAACAAATTGGCGAAGACAATTTCTTTGAGTCTAAGAGTCAAGCCATTCATAACATCTACGATAAGCTTGATATGAAAAAGTGTGAGAAGTGCCCTGCGCTGGTTTTTAAAGAGTGCCAGTAAGTTTATTGATTAGCACTCGTCCTTCACAAATCAAATTCGCACAACCCCATTTAATTTAATAATGTAGAATGCACAACAACTAAGGGGTCGAAATGAAGGCTGCTCAACTTACTGGCCACGAAGGTCAAAAAATCAATCTTGGCTTATTGTTGCAAAACTCTGTTGAGCAGTATGGGCCTAAGCCCTTTATCACTCAGGCTGAAACGAGTGAATGCTTGACATACACTGAATTTAACCAATTAACAAATCGCATCGCTCATGGCTTGAGTGGCTTAGGTATTGGCGCCACCGAATATGTCGCTATTATGCTGCCGAACTGTGTTCAATTTTTGGCAAGCTCTTACGCACTAAAAAAAATTGGCGCTATTGAAGTGGCTATCAACAACACTTTTCGCGGCGTGTCACTCGCGCGAACGATTAACATAACAAAGTGTGAAACTCTAATGATGTCAGGTGCGTATTTAAATCAATTATCCGATGTTAAGGGTGAGCTGCTTTACGTGAAGCGGATTATTATGCTGGATGATCACCCAAGCGCTAAAAAACTCTTTTCAGACAAAGAGGTACTTCCTTGGCAGGGTATGTTGAGCAAATTGGACACCAACTTCCCCTGCGAATTTGACGACGAAGAAACCGCCGTAATATTATTTACTTCGGGCACAACGGGTACCTCGAAAGGCTGTGAGATTCCCCACAGATGCTCTGTGAGAGTTGCTGAAGCAATGATTGAGGCGTTCGACTTGAGTGAGAACGATAGTGTATATTCTCCATACCCTTTATTTCATTGTGGCCCTACTCAGTTTGATATTTTGCCAGCGTTGATGGTGGGTGGCCAGGCCGTTATTCGCCAAGGTTTTAGCTTGTCAAATTTTTGGAAAGATATGAGTCGCTATAAAGTTACATGGTTTTGCGCCATGGGCTCTGTTCAGCAACTGCTTTGGACGCAAGTGCCATGTTTAGAAGAAAATCAACATAATTTACGCTTTATGTGGGGCGCGCCATTGCCTGTTGATCACGATGATTTTGAGGCACGTTTTCAGCTGAAGCTGGTCCGTGGTGGAGGCTATGGATCCACCGAGGTTGGCTGTGTGGCGCTGCCGCTATTTAACAAGCGTGGTGCTGGAAAAGTTTTGGATCGATACGAAGTAGCTATTGTTGATGAAAGAGATAACATCCTTCCAGTAGGTGAATCCGGAGAGCTTGTAGTTCGCGAGCGTGAACCGAAAATCATGGCATCTCAATATATTGGCATGCCTGAAGTGAGTGCTGAAGCGTGGCGTAACTCATGGTTTCATACTGGTGATCTCGCAAAACTGGATGAAGATGGTGATCTTTTCTGGCTGGCCCGCATGTCTGAGCGAATCCGAGTTAAGGGAGAGATGGTATCGGCTTACGAAATCGAAGAAGGAATTTTGTCCCATCCAGTTGTTATCGAATGTGCCGTCATCGGCATTCCTGATGGGATAGGGGAGGAATTGGTCAAGGCATTTGTCACCCTGAAAGAAAATACAACACTAGCTCTTGATGAATTGCGGTTATTCTGTATACCGATCATGAGTAAGTTTATGAACCCAACAGCACTGGAGATTCTTGATTATATGCCACGTACGCCGACGGGGAAACCAGCAAAGGCAGAGCTTCAAAAGCGAGCCTAGCTTACCTAAAATACCTTGTAAACGAGTTAACTTCCTCTCTCGGCGTACGATAGCTGTTGACTAAAGCTTCAGTATCCTCAAAGCCAAGAGCCATGCCGCAGAGTAATATTTTATCGTGATTGAAATCCAGTTCTGTTTTGACAATATGCTGATAGTCGGCGATGGCTGCCTGTGGACAAGTGCTAAGGCCCAAATCTAGCGCACCCAGCATGACAGATTGAATAAACATACCGCTATCCATAAAGCTGCCGGATTGCATACCAGAGTCCATAAAAAATAGCAGCATAACCGGCGCGTCAAAAGCACGATAATTTGCCGCCCATTGATTCATTTGTCGCTCCTTGTCCTCCCGCTTAATGCCGAGTGTTGAGTACATTAATAAGCCACATTCTTTGCGCCTCGATTTATAGGGTTCTATCCATTCAGTGGGGTAGTATTGGTAATCTCGTTTTCCTTTATCGCCAGAGCGAAAAGCTGTTTCTATTTTCGTTTGCAGGCTTTTCTTACTCTCGCCAGTGACCACAGCAACACTCCATGGTTGAGTATTGACGCCAGACGGGGCATACCTTGCAGCATTGAGAATGGTATTAATTTGTTCTTCTGTGACGGGCTTATTGAGAAAGGCGCGTGTTGATTTACGTTGCTCTAGAGCTTTAATGACGTCCATGTGAAAGTAGCTTGTGAAAGTGCATTGATTTTAATACACTTGCAGGGTTAAATACCTTTTTCATTAATCTTCGATTGCCTCTTTTGGGTTTTGTTACCTTTCTGCATGTCATGAAAGGTAACCGAAAGAAGACATCCTACAATAAAATCGATTAATCTTAAATTCGTTTTCTCGAATTGTGCTGATATTCACTACGTTTATTTAACGTAAATCCTTAATCTAAAACTTCATTAAAGCTTATTACGATTTTGATTGTCAAGGGAATGAGTCAAATACTCAAGTGGATTGACTACTTAAATTTGTTAATGTTGAGCTATGAGTTTTAATATTCTAAGTTCCATTCATTTCTAAACTTTAGAACTCCTGTCGAGTTCTATTAACTGCGTTATACCAAGACTTCATATACTTGTGATCAAGAGCATCTGGATTGTTGTTTATTTAATCCAAGTACCAAGCCAACATACCGTCCAAATCTGCTAATTTACCAGGGTTACATAATTTTCAATTCAGCTCTTCAAGTATCAAGTTTGATTTGGCACTATTATTAAGCTGGGAAGTACATAATTAGATTCTTTATATCCCTCCACGAGACACTGGAACTATGCGTCTATTGTTGGTAGTAACTCCCGGTGAGCTATGTAACACTCATCCGTTTTCCAGTTCTTATGAAAAGAAAATTCTTTTGGCATCAGTTAAGATTAAAGTCTAAGCACTGGCGGAAAGACAAGTTTGTTTCCAGAGCAGTTATCAATAAAGCCATCTTTAATAAATACTTTTGTCTTCTGAGAATCAGTGTATTGTCTGCCCTTATTGGTTAAGGGTAGAAAAGGGTACTCTGACTCTATAATACTTTTTGCACTATCAATATCCCCACTTGATATGGTATTACATGTTTTTTTTATTACATTATGATTAGATATCTTAATAAGCTATTGGACGATAAGAACACACTATTTAGTAGGTAGTATTTATATCATTGTAAAGATGAAAATACAACAATGTGCATAATAAAGGCTATTGCTCGCATAATTATCTTGAAAGACAAAGAGTGCGTTGGCGAGCAATACCTAAAACTTCAGTATGTACACAATCCTTGTCATACTTAAGAGTACTGGATTTAAAAGGGTAGTACTGGAGGTGTATGATGTTTCCATTTGGTGAAGATTGGCTTGAAACAGTAGTGTTCTACATACAAGCAGCTTATGCAGTTGGCTTTCTAGTTATTGCTGGAATAGTTACTGTACTAATA
>ERZ813253.346-NODE-346-length-16950-cov-7.064852_pt1 | contig 16950 bp, 14 predicted proteins | sample MGYA00520893_ERZ813253 | MGnify/ENA primary metagenome ERZ813253 (study PRJEB31669, sample SAMD00080414) | marine metagenome | biome: oceanic hadal pelagic zone biome; feature: marine hadalpelagic zone; material: sea water | place: Pacific Ocean:Izu-Bonin Trench...
CCGGATCTCGCGTGCCCAGTAGTGGCTCGTGCCGCACGCCTCGATACCGATCAGACAGGGTTCCAGCTTGCCGAAGAACGGCATCATCTGGCGCCGGCGCAACGACCGGCGGACAATCACCCTGCCGGTGCTATCGATACCGTGGACTTGAAAAACGTTCTTGGCCAGATCGAGGCCGACAGTGGTAACATTCATGGCAAATAGCTCCTCTTGCTCGTGGTCCTTGATGAAAACCACACTTTGGCACATTGCGATGCCGGGAGCGGGAGCCATCCATCCCATCTGCTTTCGGGGGTGAAGCGGACGTAATTCACCGTACCTAAAAGAGTCCGCTAATAGCCATAAGCGGACATTCGAGCCCGATGCGCGGTGAGTGCCCGGACTGGTCGGCATTGTCAGAGGAAATTTGCTTGAGCTGTCGGGGTGCTGATCTTAGCGTCGGTGGATGAAAAACCCATTCCGATATTTCAAGACGTCACCCGAGGTTATCCGCCTTGCTGTAATGATGTATATCCGTTTCCCGCTGTCGTTGCGGCAGGTCGAGGATCTGCTCCATGAGCGTGGCATCGACATCTGCCACGAGACGGTACGTGCCTGGTGGAACCGGTTCGGGCCAATGTTTGCAGCGGAAATCAGAAAGAAGCGATCATCATCAATTCGCGCCCATATCCAATGGCGCTGGCATTTGGACGAAGTTTTCGTCCGTATCAATGGTGAAACGCATTACCTCTGGCGAGCCGTCGATCACGAGGGTGAGGTTCTTGAGGTGTTCGTCACTAAACGGCGAGATCGCAAGGCAGCGTTGAGGTTTCTGCGCAAAACGATGAAGCGCTACGGCCGCCCGGAGGTCATCGTGACAGACCACCTTCGCTCCTACCGGGCACTCGAACCAACTCCAGCGATACCGACAATATGTGGAGAGCCAATATCCCGACCATAATAAAATTTACGTCTACCTGACGCCTGACGGCGAAGAGCCCAGCGACAGCTCATACATTCCCTTTACATACAGCGAGATCGTGCTGCTTATCGAAGATGTTGCCAAAGAGACTCAAAACAGCATTCCAACCCTCGTCTTTTCAGCGTTGGAGCAATATTTACAAATTCTCAGGAGACACATTGTGCCCGACAATGACCTGGTTAAGCTCGCCGAATCCATCTATCAAAAACATAAACGAGCATTGGATTTTATTTATGAGCAAAGGTCAGACCTTCAACTCGAATTGAACGAATTTATCGTCAATCTGATTGCCGAAAGTGGGTTTGATCTAGATCGAGTTGTGAAGACGTCAGTTTATTTCGCGCCAAAGGAATGGGCAAATATTCAACAATTGAACAACACAGGTCTTGATGGGTGGACAAAAACTGCTGGACGATCCGTCTTGTTTGAAATTCGAAATACTACAACGTTGGTGAGCATATGCTTAGTAGTGGGGCCAACAATTGATGAAAAAAATCGTCAGATAATTTTCGATTATTGCAGTATGAACACAAATGTTTTTAAAAATTGTAGTGCAAAACTCTATTCGAAAACGACGACTTTATATTCTCAGAAAATTATAAATAGACAACAATTAGAAGACAGTTCAACATCCGAACTCGAACCGAAGATAAGAGAAGCCTGGGAAGATTTTTTAGAAGGCGATCTGGGGCAAATTCGTGATGCATTTCTAAATCTGTTTTCCGATTAAAGAAGCATAAATTCCTGTATTTCCAATCGCCACGAATTTCAACGACCTATCATAAGTCCTTTCTGTAAATCCAAAACCCAGCCATAACGTCACAGAGAAAATTACACGGCGTGCCATAACGGGATGCGCAAGGGCGGTGTTAAGTTAGTCCCTAATCCTGCCCCCGCAACCAAAATATAAATTCCCGCTAATTCAATGAGTTAGCGGGAATTTTCTTGCCGATCACAGCGCTTTCAGCGATTGCAGGAACAGCGACAGGAGCTCCGATTGGGACGTTATGCCGAGCTTGGCATAGGCGTTCTTGCGGTGGGATTTCACCGTGCCGAGGGAGATGTCGAGGTTGAAGCAGATCGATTCCGACGAGTGACCATGCAGGATCATGCGCACCACTTCGCACTCGCGGTTGGTCAATATCTCTTCTCCGAAGCTGGCGAAGGCGTCGTCGACCCGGCTGTCGGGCGGCGATGCCTTGGACTCGGCGGCGGCGGCCCAGTATTTGCGAAAAATAGCGCCGAGAACCGGTTCGACGGCGGCGATCCTGGACAGCTCGCCATCGCTAAAACCGCCGCTGGCGAGATCGCGGTAGATGCCGAGCTCGCCGACCTCGCCGTTCTCGAGGGCGAACACGATGAGGGCCTCCTCCATGCCCTCGGGCCAGCCGTCGGTGATGAAGCCGATTTCCTCGGAGGCGCGCGGCAGCGCCCGGTAGGATTTGTAATTTTCGCTCTCGAAGAAGGCGTCGGGCGCCAGGTCCCGGATGCGGTAGACGCCGGGGCCGATGCCCTTGAGATAGGCCTGATAGAAGGGGTTCAGCACATAGCTGCTCTCCACATAGGCGGTGATTCCCTGTTGCGCCCCGGCGAGATGGAAATTGTCGTACACGGGTAGCGGCCGCGAGCGTCCCCGGTAGACGAAAATCGCCGCGAGATCGAAGGCAACCAACCGGCCGAGCTGGTCGATCAAGAGCTCGGGGAACCGCTCGCTGTCCAGGCCGTCAATGATCGCCGCGATGGCGCGGTTCCATTCGACGGTGACGCTTTTTTTGTCCATGACTCCCCTGACCATGCTCCGCGTCGCCATCCTCATACCCTGGTGGTATAGGGGCTTTTCTCGGGCCAGCTTATCCTATGGACAAGAATCAGGGGGAAAATCGGCCATGAGCGAACCGGCCACACTCGATATCGATTTTTGCCGGGGGCATTTCCCGGCCCTCGCTAACGGCTGGGTGTTCATGGAAAACGCCGGCGGCACCCTGGTGCCGACCCAGGTGACCGACCGACTCTCCGACTACACGGCAAATTTCCAGGTCCAGCCCGGCGAGGGTTACGAGGCCTCCGAGCATGGCGCGGACCGCATTGCCGAAGGGCGCGAGGCCGTGGCTGCGCTGATTGCGGCCGACGTGGGCGAAATCATCATCGGACCGTCGACCACATCGAACGTCTATGTGCTGTCCCACGCCCTGCGCCCCCTGTTGGCGGCGGGCGACGAGATTATCGTCACCAACCAGGATCACGAGGCCAACAACGGCGCCTGGCGGGCCCTCGAATCGCGCGGCATGGTGATCCGCGAATGGCGCATGAATAGCGATAGCGACGATCTCGAAATCGAGGACCTCAAGGCTCTGCTCAACGAGCGCACCAAGCTGGTCTGTTTCACCCATTGTTCGAACATCGTCGGCCTGGTCCATGATGTGAAGACGATCGCCGCCCTGGTTCATGAGGTCGGCGCCCTGGTCTGCGTCGACGGCGTCGCCTATGTGCCGCACCGCCGGGTCGATGTCCATGACCTCGATGTCGATTTCTATCTCTACAGCCCCTACAAGCTGCTCGGGCCCCATATGGGCGTGCTCTACGGCAAGCGCGAGCTGCTTAGCCTCTTGGCCAACCAGAGCCATTATTTCCTCGATGAGGGAGACTATCAGCGCAAGCTCTGCCCTGGCGGATACAACTACGAACTGACCGCCGCCGCCGCCGGTATAACGGACTATTTCGATGCGGTTCACCGCCATCATTTTCCCGGCGCCAACGTCGCGCGTTCCGAACGTATCGACGAAGTCATGGGTCTGTTCGCCGACCATGAAACCAAGCTGGCGCAGCCGATCGAGACATTCCTGCGCGCCCGCCCCGGCATCCATATGGCCGGGCAGGGCGCCGACAGCAGCCGCGAGAGGGTGGGGGTTATGTCGTTTTACGCCGAGGGGCGTAATTCAGGCGATATCATCCGCCATCTGCATGGCCACAAGATCGGCGTCTATGCCGACGACTTCTATGCCGCGCGCTGCATCGACGCCCTGGGGGCGCGGGAGCGCGGCGGTGTCATCCGGCCATCGCTGGCCCATTACAATTCAACCGAAGACGTCACCCGTCTGCTCGATCAGCTCGACCAAATTCTATGATCGTTCGGCGGCATTATCAAACCAACAAGGAGGATTTACGATGCTTAAACTATCTTCATTAATAACGGCCATTTTGGCCATGGCGGTCGTTAGCACGGCGTCCGCTGAGACCCTGCGTGTCGGCATGGAATGCACCTATGCGCCGTTCAATTTCAAGAACACCGATGGCAAACTCATGGGCTATGACGTCGATGTCGCCAAGGGTGTCGCGGGCCTGATCGGCGCTGATCTGGAATTTGTCTGCCAGAAGTGGGACGGCATGATCCCGGCCCTCCTGGCCAACAAGTTCGATCTGGTCATCGCCTCCATGTCGATCACGGACAAACGTCTGAAGAAAATGGACTTCTCCGACACGTACCGCATTTCGGTCGGCCGCCTGGTCGGTAAAAAAGATGCCGGTTGGAACCTTTTCGATAGTTCGGACAAGCCGATTCCCGCCAACTTCGAGGGTCTCAAGGTCGGCCTGGAGCGGGCAACGACATATTCCGATTGGTTCGAAAATGAACTCCCCGGGGCCACCGTGGTTCTCTACGATTCCAATGAGGCGCTTTATCTCGATCTGGTGAATGGCCGGACCGATATGATCATGACCAATCCCATGAAGGCCCACCTCCGCTTTCTCAGCAAGGAAGACGGCGCTGGTTTTGAGTTTGTCAGCCCGCAGGTTGATGAGAGAAAATACTTCGGCATTGGTGTCGGCATTGGCCTCCGCCAGGGCAATGGTGAATTGAAAGCCCGTCTGAATGCCGCCTTGAAGACCCTGACTGATGATGGCTGGCTGGAGAAATATGCTCTGCAGTATTTCCCCTTCGCAATCCATTAATATCAAATCGATGCTGGCCAATTAGGCCGCATTTCATGTCCGCGGTGGGGGCGCTGTATCGACCCCCACCGCGACTTTTTTACTGAAATTTTATCCCTCTTGTGATGAGGCTAAATCACGCTGTGAGAGCCGAATGGAGTGAGTGGTCGTGGACGCAATAGACGGTTGGTGGGACGATTTTTTCTGGGGTTCACTCGTTGTTGTTGAGCTTTTTGTCGTCGCCCTGTTTTTGACGGTCCTGTTTGGCCTGCTTGGCGCCGCGGCAAAGCTGTCGGGGAATGGGCTCGCCAAAACGATTGCCAACGCCTATACGATCGTCTTTCGCGGCACGCCTGAGATTCTGGTGCTGTTGCTGTTTTACTTCGGCTCGGCCATTGCCCTGACGGCGATTGCCCAGATTTTTGATCCCGAAATCAAGTTTGTCGATTTCCCGCCATTCTGGGCCGGGTCTTTTGCCATCGCACTGATTATCGGTTCCTACGCGACGGAGACCTTTCGCGGCGCTTTTCTCGGCGTCGATCCAGGCCAGGTCGAGGCCGCCCGGGCTCTTGGCCTATCGAACATCAAGACATTCATGTACGTGCGCATTCCAGCCATGTGGCGGCTAGCGCTGCCGCCGTTCGGCAATCACATGCTGTCGCTGATCAAGGATACAGCGCTGGTTGCCATCATCGGCCTGGAAGAGACCCTGTTTGTCGCCGAACAGGCAATTGGCTACACCGCAAAGCCGTTTACCATGTATATCCTGGTCGGCGTGATCTATCTGGGCTTTTCAACGATCATCACCTTGTCGGTCATGGTGCTTGAGAAGTATGCCAACAAGCATCTGGAGGTCGCGCGATGAGCTTCGATCTTGCCCTGATCGCGAACAGCATTCCCAAAATACTTCTGGGAATTGGCCTGACATTCGAGCTGTTGTTCCTGTCGCTGTTTTTGGGCACGGTGCTCGCCATTTCCTTGCTGCTCATGCGAATCAGCGGCCGCTGGTATCTCTCAGCCCCGACAATGGTCTACATCTATATCTTTCGCGGCACCCCCATACTGGTGCAGATATTCATCATCTACTACGGCCTGCCGCAACTGGAGTTTATCCGCGAGAGTTTTTTTTGGCCGATACTGCGAGAGCCCTTTGGCTGCGCCATTATTGCCCTGACGCTGAATACCGGCGCCTATGTGTCGGAAATTTTTCGCGGCGGCGTGCTCGGTGTGGACCGTGGCCTGAAAGAAGCGGGCGCAGCGCTGGGACTTTCGGTCACCCATCGATTTATCTACATAACATCCCCGATCGCCATCCGTTTGTGCCTGCCGGCCTATAGCAACGACGTCATCAGCCTGATGAAGAGCACCGCCCTGGCCAGCACCATCACGCTGCTTGATATGATGGGGATCGCCCGAACCATTGTGGCAGAGACTTATGCGCCCTATGAAATATTTCTATCGGTGATGGTCATCTATCTGATTATTACGTGGGTCATTCAGAGATTATTTGGCTGGATCGAGCGACGCATGAGCCGGCATGTAAGAAGCGAGGCATGAGATGAGCGATAGCAACCAGACAACCATCATCCAACTGGAGAATGTCGATAAATTCTTCGGCGATTTCCAGGCGCTGAAAAATATCAGCCTGTCGGTGAAAAAAGGCGAGAAGATTGTCGTTTGCGGCCCGTCCGGGTCCGGCAAGTCGACCCTGATCCGCTGTATCAACCGGCTCGAGGAACACAACAACGGCAAGATTGTCGTCAACGGCCATGAGCTTACCAGCGATGTGGCCGATATCGATGCGGTGCGCAGCGAAGTCGGCATGGTGTTTCAGAGCTTCAATCTGTTTCCCCACTTGACGGTCATCAAGAACCTCATGCTGGCGCCCAGGCTGGTGCGCAAGTCCTCGAAGGCCGAGGCCTATGACACGGCCATGAAGTATCTCGAGCGGGTGAAAATCCCGGAGCAGGCGGACAAGTATCCCAGCCAGCTATCCGGCGGCCAGCAGCAACGTGTCGCCATTGCTCGCGCGCTCTGCATGAATCCCCTGATTATGCTGTTTGATGAGCCGACCTCGGCGCTCGATCCGGAAATGATCAGCGAAGTGCTCGACGTGATGACCGATTTGGCGCGCGAGGGCATGACCATGATTGTGGTGACACACGAGATGGGGTTTGCCCGCTCGGTGGCCGATCAGGTGGTGTTCATGGATGAAGGCGAGATCGTCGAGTCAAACCCGCCGCAAGAGTTCTTCGACAACCCGAAGAACGAGCGGACTAAACTGTTCCTCAGTCAAATCCTCACTCACTAGTGGCAAATCCTGACCCATTAGTGGAAGAATTCCGCATATTCGCCGAGACGCTGGCCGACGCCAGCCGCGCCCTGCTCGTCGAAGCGGCCGTCGGTGCGCGGCGGGGCGAGATGAAATCCGATGGCAGCCCGGTGACGCCCATCGACCAGGCGGTCGAGAAACGCCTGCGCAAAATGATCGCTCAAGCCTATCCCGACCACGGCATCGTCGGCGAAGAGCATGGCGAGTCGAACCCTGGGAGCGGCCATGTCTGGGTGCTCGATCCCATCGACGGCACTCTGCCGTTCCTCGCCGGCATTCCGGTTTACGGCACCTTGATCGCCCTGCTCCAGGACGGGGTTCCGGTGCTCGGCATTATCGACATGCCGGCGACGGGCGAGCGTTGGGTGGGGGTCGCCGGGGCGCCGACCAAGCGCAACGGAGCGCACACTCAGGTGAGGGATTGCGAACGGCTTTCCCAGGCATTGCTGTCGACCAGCAACATCGATTTCTACGGCGAGCACGACTTGCCGGCGCTCGAACGGCTCAAGGCGGCGACCCGCTGGACGGTCTACGGCGGCAGCTGCATGGCCTATGCTCAGATCGCTTCGGGGCGTATCGATATCGGTGTCGATGTCGCCTTCGATGTCTTCGATTATCTCGCCCTGGCGCCGATCATCGAGGGCGCCGGCGGGATTATCACCGACTGGCGGGGCGAACCCCTGACCCTGGCGTCCGGCGACCGCCTCATCGCCGCCGGCGATAAACGCAGCCATGGCGCCGCTTTGAAAATTCTGGCGGGGTGACGGCTTAACGCCTTGCTAAGACGTGGCGAATTACAGTGGGCAATAGAAGAAATCCAGCCCGCCATGCTGTCAATAACGCGTGGTCAATTGGAACCATAGCCAGTAATTATCCATCCCATGGAAAATCCGTCAGACGTTTTTACCCAGTGGCGCCTCTCGCTGTCGCGTTTCCACGACTGGTTTGAAGGCTTGCGGATGTCCACCCGGTATTTTCTTCCCAAGACGTTTCTCTTCTTCGTGGCGCTGAACCTGGCATGCTTCTGGTGGGCGCTGCTGACGGCATATCCCAATTTAATGAGCGGGCCGGGGGCCGATGAATATATCCTGATGGGATTCCCCGTGGCGGTTCTCGGCGCCCTGTTCGACAGCCTGTCGCTGCTGGTGACGACCTGCCCCCCAGAAACCGGATCATCGTGAACGAGAGTTCTCTCTTTTCTATCAACCCGCTAGGTCTCTGGAGGCCGGGGTCGGAATCGAACCGACGATCAGGGATTTGCAGTCCCGTGCATTACCACTTTGCTACCCGGCCTCGGGCGAGAAGAGAGGGACGGGCTATATAGGCTGCGCGGCGCGAGGCGGTCAAGCCCAGGGCGTTCCCCCTGTCCCCCTGGTCGTGCCCCGCTGTATTCCAGGGGCCGCGGGCGTTGTCATTAGCCGGTGAGCCAAGTATAACTCGGCGGTCTTTCATAAGGATTTCGAATGCCCGCATACGACGCCGCCCGCGCCAATATGGTCGAGAATCAGGTCCGCCCCAACCGGGTGACCGATGATCGCATTATCGCCGCCATGGCCGCGGTTCCGCGCGAACGGTTCGTTGGGGAAAAATTCACACGCATCGCCTATGTGGACCAGGACATCGCGGTTTCTCGCGGGCGTTATCTGATGGAGCCCATGGTGTTGGCGCGGCTGCTGCAGGCGGCGGCGATCATGCCCGGCGACGTGGTCCTCGATATCGGCTGTGCGACCGGCTATTCGACCGCCGTGCTGGCGCGGCTCGCCGACACGGTGGTTTCGGTTGAGAGCGATGCGGAACTGGCCGAGACCGCTATTGCGCTGATGTCCGAACTCGACGCCGACAATACGGCGGTGGTCACCGGCGCGCTGGCCGAAGGCTATGCCAAGCAGGCGCCCTATGATGTCATTGTTTTGGAAGGCGCGGTGGAGGCGGTGCCCGCCTCGCTCTCCGGCCAGCTCTCCGAGGGCGGCCGCCTGGTCGCCGTGGTCACCGACCGGGGCCCTCGCCGAGTCGGAAATTTGGCTGGAAATCCCCTTGGCCGGGCGATGCTCTTGCAGCGTATGAATGGCGCGCTGTCTAGGCGCATCCTGTTCGATGCGTCGGTCCCGCCCTTGCCCGGCTTTGACATCGAGCGTGGCTTTGTGTTCTAAGCCTCTAGTGTTTTTATCCCAATGAAATGGTGGGCGTAACGTGGAATCGCGACCTATGAAACGGTGGTTCAATCGGATGGTGTTCGGCTTGTTGGCCCTCCTCCTTGTGGCTGTCGAGGCGCGGAGTGAAACCCTCAATGAAGCCTTCGCCGCGGCCTATCTCAGTAATCCGACGTTGCTCGTTGCGCGCGCGGCACTGCGCTCGACCGACGAACAGGTGCCCCGGGCGCTTTCCGGTTGGCGTCCCACGGTGGTCGTGATCAGTGAATTCGGCAAGGCGAGCGTCGAGACCGAAACCGCCTTCTTCTCGTCCGATGAAGTCCGCACTCCCGCGAGTGTTGCCCTCTCGGTGATCCAGCCGCTTTTTCGCGGTGGGTTGACCGTGGCGGAAACCCGGCGCGCCGAAAACGCAGTCCTCGCTGATCGCGCCCAGCTTGCGGAGACCGAGCAGACCGTGTTGCTCGAGGTGGCCAGCGCCTATATGAACGTCGTGCGCGACAAGCAGGTGCTCAAACTGGCGCTCAACAACGAGAAACGGTTAAAGCGTCAGCTTCAGGCCGCCCGGGACCGCTTCGAGGTTGGCGAAGTGACCCGCACCGATGTTGCCCAGGCCGAGGCGCGGGTTTCCAACGCTGCCGCCGAGCGGGTTCGCACCAAATCCGATCTGATTGCGTCGAGGGCGGCCTATCTCAGCGTCACCGGTGCCTTGCCGGTAGATTTGACGATGCCGCCGGCGCTTACCGGATTGCCGGGGAGCGAGCTGGAATCCCGCGAAGTCGCCACCAGGGAAAACCCGATCATCCGGCGGGCTCTGTATGTCGAACGCGCCGCCCGCGCCGATATCGATGCGCGCATGGCGGCGCTCTTGCCGACGGTGGATTTGAACGGCGAAATAAGCCGAAACGAGGATACGTCGTCGCGGGGCAGCCTGACCACGCGCAAACAGATTACCGCCTCCGTGACCATTCCGCTTTACCAATCGGGCTCGGAGCATTCGGATGTGCGCGCCGCCCGCGAACTTGCGTCCCAGCGCCGCGTCGAGATTGAGCTGAGCCGCCGCAATGTGCTGGAAAACGTGACGAGGTCATGGGAAAGCCTGTTGACGGCGGTTGCCCAGATCACCGCTTTTAAGGATGCGGTGCGTGCGGCGGGGATCGCCCTTGACGGCGTCGAACAGGAAGCCGTCGTCGGCTCGCGCACTATCCTCGATGTGCTCGACGCCGAACAGGAGCTGTTCGATGTCCGCGTGGATCTGGTTCGCGCCGAGCGTGATAATGTCGTGGCCAGCTATTTCCTGCAGGCGGCTATCGGTCGGCTGTCCGTGAGCAATCTTGGCCTGGATGTGCCGATCTATGATGAAACCCTCCATTACAAAGCGGTGCGCGATAAATTTTGGGGTTTTGGAAAAGTGGAATAACCCCTGGCCCAGGACTCTTTTCCCCTGAAGATGACGTGCTGGCATTTGTTTCCGGTTCGTTTTAGTCTTGCGCCTACTTGACGCGGTAAGGTTTTGACAGAATGAGTGACGATAAGCCGCAAGAAGATCCCTCGATGGAGGACATCCTCGCATCCATCCGCCGCATCATTACCGATGACGAGGAGACGGAGGGCGCCACCGAGGGCGATACGACGGTTGAAACAGCCGCCGAAAAATCGGCTGACGCAAAATCGGCTGACGCAGAAGAATCGGTTGACGCCGGGGACGAGGGTGATCAGGCGGGCGATGACTCGGAACAGGAAGATATTCTCGAATTGACGCAAATGCTTCAGGATGATGGCACGACCGTCGACCTGAGTGACGAACCCGAGCCGGAACCAGAACCCGAGCCGGAACCGGAGCCCGAGTCGGAACCAGAGCCCGAGCCGGAACCCGAACCGGAACCAGAATCGGAACCGGAACCAGAACCCGAATCGGAGCCGGAACCCGAGCCGGAACCAGAGCCGGAACCAGTTATTGCGGCGGAGGTCGCGGCCTTGATCTCGGATGCCACCTCCGCAGCTTCGATCAATTCCTTATCGAAACTAACCCAAGCAAGCAAACCGACGCCGTCCGCGATCTCGAATTTGAGATTCAGCGGGCAGGGCGACACCATCGAGGATATTGTTATCCAGATGCTTCGCCCCATGCTGCGTGAATGGTTGGATGAGAACCTGCCGACCATCGTCGAGCGCATTGTCCAGAAAGAAATCCGCAAGCTCGTCCGCCAGGCCGAACCTGATTAGGATCGCTCCCTTCAAGGGCCGGGTGCCGTCGCGCATGTGCCGGCCTGCCTCACTGCTCACCGCTTACCGATGAACTGACTGACAATGCTGGATAAGACCTATCGGCACGCACTGACCGAGAAACGACTTTACGACGCCTGGGAAAACTCGGGCGCCTATGGTTGCGGCAAGCGCGGCAACGCCGATCCCTATAGCATCGTCATCCCGCCGCCCAACGTCACCGGCAGCCTGCATATGGGCCACGCCCTCAACAACACGCTTCAGGACATCCTGATCCGTTGGCATCGCATGCGCGGTAACGACACCCTGTGGCAGCCCGGCATGGACCATGCCGGGATCGCGACGCAAATGGTTGTCGAACGCCAGCTCGCCGAGGAGGGCAAGACCCGCCATGACCTGGGCCGCGACGCCTTTGTCGAGCGGGTGTGGCAGTGGAAAGAGGAATCCGGCGGCACCATCACCAATCAGTTGCGCCGTCTCGGCGCCTCGGCCGACTGGTCGCGCGAGCGTTTCACCATGGACGAGGGGCTGTCGGCGGCGGTGCGCAAGGTTTTCGTCGATCTCTACAAGCAGGGGCTGATCTACCGCGACAAGCGGCTGGTCAATTGGGATTGCAAGCTGCACACCGCGATCTCCGATCTGGAAGTCGAGCAGCGCGAGATCCAGGGCTCCATGTGGTACTTCAAATATCCCCTGGAAGATGACGGCACACGGCATCTCATTGTCGCCACCACCCGCCCCGAGACCATGCTCGGCGATACCGGGGTGGCGGTCCATCCCGACGACGAGCGCTTTACGGCGCTGGTCGGGAAATACTGTATCCAGCCGCCCACCGGCCGCCGCCTGATCATCGTCGCCGATGATTATGTCGATCCCGAACAGGGCTCGGGAGCCGTCAAGATGACCCCGGCCCATGATTTCAACGATTTCGAGGTCGGTCTGCGCCACGATCTCGAGATAATCAATATCTTCGATGCCGACGCCTGCCTCAACGATGCGGCGCCGGAGCGCTACCGGGGGCTCGACAGATATGCCGCGCGAAAAATGATCGTCGCCGAGATGGACGGGCTCGGCCTGCTCGACCATATCGAGGAGCACACCCATACCGTACCGTATGGCGACCGCTCGGGGGTGGTGGTCGAGCCCTGGCTGACCGACCAATGGTTCGCCGATGCCAAGACCCTGGCCGGTCCCGCGATCGAGGCGGTCGAGCAGGGCAGGACCCGCTTCGTGCCCAAGCAGTGGGAAAACACCTATTTCGAGTGGATGCGTAACATCCAGCCCTGGTGCATTTCCCGCCAGCTCTGGTGGGGCCACAGGATACCCGCCTGGTACGGCCCCGACGGCCATATCTTTGTCGAACTCACCGATGAAGAAGCCGCCGACGCCGCCGCCGAACATTACGGCAAGCCCGTCGATCTCTCCCGCGAGACCGATGTTCTGGACACCTGGTTCTCGTCGGCCCTGTGGCCGTTCTCGACTCTGGGCTGGCCCGAGGAAACCCCGGAGCTTGCGCGTTTCTATCCGACAGACGTGCTCGTCACCGGCTTCGACATCATCTTCTTCTGGGTCGCGCGCATGATGATGATGGGGCTGCATTTCACCGGCGAGGCGCCGTTCCACACGGTCTATATCCACGCTCTGGTCCGCGACGAGAAGGGCCAGAAGATGTCGAAGAGCAAGGGCAATGTCCTCGATCCGCTGGACCTGATCGACAAATACGGCTCCGACACCCTGCGCTTTACCCTGACCGCCATGGCCGCCCAGGGGCGCGACATCAAGCTCTCCGAGGGGCGCATCGAGGGCTATCGTAATTTCATCACCAAGCTGTGGAACGCGGCGCGTTTCTGCGAGATGAACGGTTGCGTGCAGGCTCCCGCGTTCGATCCTTACGCTTGCGAGGAAACCCTCAACCGCTGGATCGTCGGCGAGACCGCCAAGGCCGGCCGCGCGGTCGAGCAGGCGCTTGAGGCCTATCGTTTCAACGACGCCGCCAATGCGGTTTATCAGTTCGTCTGGGGCAGCTTCTGCGATTGGTATCTCGAATTCTCCAAGCCGGCTCTACTCGGCGACGACGGCCCGACGAAGGCGGAATTTCAGGCGACCGCGGCCTGGGTGCTCGACCAGATCCTGCTGCTGCTTCACCCGATCGCGCCCTTCGTTACCGAGGAACTCTGGGGGCTGCTTGAGGCGGATCGCGATAGCCTGCTCATCGAGGCGCCCTGGCCGGTCTATCCGGACGACGCGCTGGACCCGGATGCCGCCGCCGAAATCGGCTGGCTGATCGGCTTGATCTCGGCCCTGCGCTCGACCCGATCCGAACTCAACCTGCCGCCTTCGGCCCGGCTCCCCCTGCTCCATCGTGACGCCGATGCGACGACCCTGGCCCGGCTCGAAGCCCATGCGTCAAGCCTGGCGACCCTGGCCAGGGTCGATCATATCACCGCCCTCGACGGGGCGGCGCCAAAGGGTTCGGCCCAGCTTGTGGTCGGCGAGGCGACCTATGTGCTGCCGCTCGAAGGCGTCATCGATGTCGGCCAGGAGGCGGCCCGCCTCACCAAGCAGGTCGAAAAGCTCGACGGTGAGATTGCCAAGATCGACGCCAAGCTCGGCAATGAGAATTTCACCAGCCGCGCGCCCGAAGCCGTCATCGAAGAGCAGCGCAAACGCCGCACGGAGACCCAGGAGACCCGCGACAAGGTGGCCGCCGCCCTGACCCGGCTGGCGGCGCTTTGATTACTATTTTCAAAGCCCATCAAAGCGACTAGCCTTCACGCTTATAGAAAGAGATTGGATGACCATGAGCGATGTCCCGCATGTGACGCTTCCCGGCCGCACCGTGCTGCTCGACGGCGGTATGGGCCGTGAGCTGCGCCGCCGCGGCGTCACCATCCTCGATACCATCTGGTCTGCCAACGCGCTTCTCGAGGCGCCCGAGACGGTCAGTGAAATCCATCTCGATTACATCGTCGCCGGGGCCGATGTCATCATCACCAACACCTATGGCGTGATCCGCGCCGAGCTGGCCAAGGAAGGTATCGAGGATCGCTTCGCCGAGCTTAACCTGACGGCTTGCCGCCTGGCCCAGGACGCCCGCGCCGCGGCCGGCCGAACCGTGCTGATCGCCGGTTCCCTGCCGCCCCTGGCGGGCAGCTACCGTCCCGACCGGGTGGGGGATTTCGACCATATCGAGCCGCTCTACCGCGAGCAGGCGGAAATCCTCATGCCCCATGTCGATCTATTCCTCTGCGAAACCATGTCGAGTGCCGCCGAAGGGCTCGCCGCGGCGACGGCGGCGGCCTCCACCGGGCGGCCGGTGTGGGTCAGCTGGACCCTGCATGAGGACGCCTCGGGTCGTCTGCGCAGCGGCGAGACCATCACCGAGGCCGCCCGCGCCCTGGACCATCTGCCGGTCTCGGGATTCATGGTCAATTGCTGCACGCCCGAGAGCATCACCGCCGCCATGGCCGAGTTGGTCGCCCTGGGCAAGCCCGCCGGCGGCTACGCCAACAGCTTCGTGCCGGTGGCCTCTGATTGGTTGCTCGATGGCGAAAAGGACAGCGACGGGCTGATCCCCTTGCGCGAGGATCTCGGCCCCGAACCTTACGCGCGCCATGTGGAGCAATGGCTCGACGCCGGCGCGCGGATCATCGGCGGCTGCTGCGGCACCTCGCCCGACCATATCGCGAAGCTGCGGGACCTGATGAACTAAATTTCTTAGGATGCGTCATGACCAAGCATAAGTTCGACAAATCGAAGCTGCCCAGCCGCCACACCACCGTCGGGCCGGAGCGCGCGCCGCATCGCTCATACCTCTACGCCATGGGCGTCACCGAGGCGGAGATTAACCAGCCGCTGGTCGGAGTCGCCACCACCTGGAACGAGGCGGCGCCTTGCAATATCTCTCTGGCGCGCCAGGCCCAGGTGGTCAAGCATGGTGTCGCCGCCGCCGGCGGCACGCCGCGCGAATTCACCACCATCACCGTCACCGACGGCATCGCCATGGGTCATGCGGGCATGAAATCCTCCCTGGTGAGCCGGGAGATCATCGCCGATTCCGTCGAGTTGACTATGCGCGGCCATTGCTACGACGCCCTGGTCGGGCTCGCCGGCTGCGATAAATCCCTGCCCGGGATGATGATGGTCATGGTGCGTCTCAACGTGCCTTCGGTGTTCATGTACGGCGGCTCGATCCTGCCCGGCCGCTTCAAGGGGCGCGACGTCACCGTGGTCGATGTCTTCGAGGCGGTCGGCAGGCATGTGGCTGGAAAGATGAGCGATGAAGATCTCCATGAGCTGGAATCCGTGGCCTGCCCCTCGGCGGGGTCCTGCGGCGGCCAGTTCACCGCCAACACCATGGCCTGCGTCTCCGAGGCCATCGGTCTGGCTCTGCCCGGTTCGGCCGGCGCCCCGGCGCCTTACGAATCCCGCGATCAATACGCCGAGCGTTCGGGCGCCGCGGTGATGAACCTGCTGGCCAAGAATATCCGGCCGCGCGATATCGTCACCCTGGAGGCCATCAAGAACGCGGCGACCGTGGTCGCGGCGACCGGCGGCTCGACGAATGCGGCGCTGCATCTGCCGGCCATCGCCAATGAAGCCGGTATCGATTTCGATCTCCATGACGTCGCCGACGTGTTCAAGCGCACCCCGCTGATCGCCAACCTCAAGCCGAGCGGCGATTATGTCGCCAAGGACCTCTACGATGTCGGCGGCGTCCAGGTAATCATCAAGGAATTGCTCGACGGCGGCTATCTCAATGGCGACTGCCTGACGGTGACCGGCAAGAGCCTGGCCGAGAACCACGAAGATGTGACGTTTCCCGCCGATCAGGACGTCATCTACCGGGTCGCCGCGCCGATCAGCCCGACCGGCGGCGTGGTCGGCCTGCGCGGCAGCCTGGCCACCGAGGGGGCGATCGTCAAGGTCGCCCATATGGCGCAAGAGGCCCAGCGCTTCCGGGGCCCGGCGCGCTGCTTCGATTGCGAGGAGGACGCCTTCTCCGCCGTGCTCGGCGGCGAGATCAAACCCGGCGATTGCATTGTCATCCGCTATGAAGGGCCGATTGGCGGCCCCGGCATGCGCGAGATGCTGTCGACCACGGCGGCCATCACCGGCCTCGGCCTGGAGGGCGTGGCGCTGATCACCGACGGTCGCTTCTCGGGCGCAACCCGCGGCCTCTGCGTCGGCCATATCGGTCCCGAGGCGGCGACTGGCGGGGTCATCGGCCTGCTCGAGGAGGGCGCCATCCTCGTCATCGACGCCCCCGCCCGGCGGCCCGACGTGGGCCTCCCCGACGCCGAGCTGGAGCACCGCCCCGCCCCCTGGCCGCCGCGCCAGACCACCTGCCGCTCGCG
>ERZ813253.347-NODE-347-length-16938-cov-4.420261_pt1 | contig 16938 bp, 22 predicted proteins | sample MGYA00520893_ERZ813253 | MGnify/ENA primary metagenome ERZ813253 (study PRJEB31669, sample SAMD00080414) | marine metagenome | biome: oceanic hadal pelagic zone biome; feature: marine hadalpelagic zone; material: sea water | place: Pacific Ocean:Izu-Bonin Trench...
CTACCCATGAAAACAAATTTTTAAAAAGTAACATAAACGTTACTTGAGAACTGATCTATCGAATTCTCAACATTGAAACTGAGAAAAAAGTTAAATAATAACGGGTAGCAGCATTCATCAGGATAAAATGAATAGATCAATCTTGGGTATAACCACCTTGGCACTGTGTTTTGGTGCTTTCTTTTTGGTTCCCGCTGCCTTTGCATATGGTGGCAACTTAGGACAACCGGGCGGCGCAACTCTTGAAGAACAACTAATGCTTGCTGAAAGAAAAGTAGAATATGCTGCTGCTAATCCAGCATCAGGTTCAGGAACTCCATATCTTGACGCAACTGGCGTTGTTGGTGCTTCTGTAATTGCAGGAGCAATATTTGGTGGAATCGCTACTGCCTTCTTTGTAAGAGGAAGATCTGGCAGATACGCTGCATATGGACGCGGTTAGTTAAACTCACTTTCTTTATTTTATGAAATTTTTTTAATAATTATTTAGCTGTTCATCTGATCTCATATCTGCTAGTGCTTGCTGATAATCACAGAAATGTATATATGCATTTGAATCAGCGAATTATTGATGATTCCTATCTTTGGTACACTACTTAGTATTCTATCTAGTGTAACTGGGCAAATAGGACCGCAATATGACCCACTATTTTATGACGTTATGTTGTACATCTTTGGTACAATGATGTTCTCAATATTCCTCCTTGGAGTTATTGGATATTGGATTAGAGTTCACGGATGGGCATACAAGGACAACCGTGAGAGATGGGTTGATGAGTTGGACGGACACTTTGAAAACGAAGGAATAGGTCTTATTCCAGACAACGGAAAATACTGGTAAAAAATATCAATTTTCATTCTTTTTCATATTTTAGACTGACAGGTTTTTGTATTACCTGAACTTTCTATTTTTGTGACAGAACCTGAGCCTGAACCTGAACAAGATGCCGAATACCAAGGGAGTCATTTTACTCCTGATGTATTTTGTCCTTTCTGCAATCAGAATGTAAAAGAACATGCCAAAGGTTGTATTGGAAAGAGATTTGCATCTACAGCTAAGGACAGATCTGAAAATTCTGAAAGACTAAGGAAGCTTTACAAAAATCGATAAATCAAGTATAACATCAAATACACAGTTTTAGCTACAAGTCAGGTGGCAAAAAGTCAGATTCTTTTGATTCATCCACTCCTTCTGAATAAAATTCAGCCCTGTAAACTGAACCATCTTTTAGAAGTGCATGGATAAAACTATCAGATTCTTTTCCGTCTACCAGTATCCGTGACTTTGATTCATCCATGTCTTTCATTGGGAATTCCCAAATCCATAGAAAATGACCAATTTCAAATGGGTATTCTTCTTCCCATTCTACATAAACGGTTCCGTCATCCGTAAGTGTATACATAGTTCTCTGGCAGTCTGAAGCCAACAAGTCATCGCCTAGACTGTCACCAAACCCAATATTGGCAGGAACGGCTGCCTTATTTCCATCTACATACAACTCCAAAGTTATCGACATTTTGTATGGTGTATTTCTGTTCTCAATGCAAACTTTGAGTGGATCACTCTGGCCAAGAAAACCCTGAACAACGCTACTGGTGACGCCAACGACAACCCCAATGATAAGTAAAATTATGAGAAACCTGATGGTTTTTCTTCTTCTCCTTGGATCGCCCGTTCCTGGCCAACGCATAAATCAAAAACACCTGATTTGCATAAAGTCGTTTCTATAATTCTATTATCTCAAGTGTGTCAAACTGGTCCTGATGGTCAGCAATGTAAAATGTGATTGGGGTAGAATCAATTTCGACCCATTCTGACTCTCCCCTATATTCAACATAGTCCTCAACAGATACACCAGGACCAGAACACCTAACAAGAACCCTCTTTTGTGTATTCAACGGAAAAGGAAGCCGTAACACTTTGCCTCTCCTTTCATCTTGTATGTTTATTGTGAATTCGTCTTTTTCAAATCTTACCTTTCCATTAAAATAACTTTCACGAATGTCAAGATATTTTATTTGCAGAACATATTTCATGAAAATACTAACGATCTAGTATGTTAAAAATTATAAAATGAAAAAGAATGTTTGTTGGTTAGATTACTTGCCAGGGTCTTGTAGCAAATACTATGACATAAGCAGCTAAAATGATAATGCTCTGGTATGCAAGCATTCCGTATGGGATTGGTTTTATGATTGCCTCTCCATCTACCACTACCGTTGTTCCTGGTCCTAGACCTGGTCCTACGTTGGCTACATTAAGTTGAGTGTGGACGTGGTAAACACCCGGTTCTAATGCCTTAGCAGTGATTGCATAATTTGTTATAGAGTTGCCAGGTATCTCGAAGACAACTCCTGGTGGGTCTCTAGCCATAATCTCCCATCTGTTACCGGAGTTTGTTGATTCTGAAAATAGGGAAATCCATCCTCTTTGGTCCCTTTCAACAAGGCTTACTAATGTTCCAGAAAGAACAAGAGTTTCACCGGTAGTTAGTGATTGTCGAGTAATCGCCTCATTTTGAATTTGAATAAAACGACTTTGCAGTTGTGCCTGAACACCATGAGCCTCAGCAGATTGAATAATCTCGGCAACATTTGGACCATACATACCAAGTACGAAAATAGCGCTAACTGCAACTGCTAGAAATTTTTTATCGACCATCTTATCAATCCCACTTTGACCAAGCAGCCATCCATCTATACGTCCATGTATTCATCTTACAACCTAATGCTGCAAACGTACATGCTAGTACAGCTCCCGCTCCCGCTCCCAGAGCTACTGGGCTATTGTAGAACTTACCGACCTGCGGTTCTATAGGCGTCATGTATGGAGGCAATGTTGGTCTTGGATACTTGAATGCAGTTTCTAGTGGATCCGCAATCAACATCAACTGTACCATATTGAACAGTGGCATTGACATTCCGACTAAAACTCCACCAAAGAATATCAGCGAGTGTTTATTCTTCTTCGTCGCCCAATACGCCAAGTCCAATAACATACAAGATGGAATCCACATTGGATGAACGATGAAATCTACTGGATAGCCAAGTGCAAACCATGCAACTTTTGCAACCCATGTATAGACTTGCATAATCAGACCATAATACGTTGCCGTACCAGGTACGCCAGTAAATGTAAGATAATACACAGCACCAACAACAGTCATCAGAGTATTAGCAATTGAGAATACAACAAATGATGTCCAGGCCCAATCTGTATAGAAGATATAATCTCCAGAGTTAATTGTTAACAAAGTGGAATTGACTGCAACTACAACTATGAATAAGTAGTGAGTACATCGTCTCAGCCAGACCATTAAAGATCTAGCACTAATGTGAGTATATAAAATTTTATGAAGTTTCGCAGATCGAGATACGCAAAAAACCTAGAAATTAAAAAACGGTTTTTTTTAAATGTAAACATGGATTTTTTTTAAAGTCGATCGATATCACATCGCGAATATTAAGAAAACTTTAATAGCATTCCGTAATTAGATTTTGCATATGGCTCTACCGAAAGGATTTGGCAGTGGCTCTGGCGGAGCAAGCCGTGCTGACGTCGAAAATATGATTGGTAGGCGTATTGAAAACTATACTGGCATTATCACACTTTCCTACTTGGGTGCATTTTTTGCAACAGTATTTGGAACAATGGTCGGTTACCTGTATTATCCATGGGCATACGCATCAGCTAGTGGTCACTTTGCAATGATTGTTTTGGGAATCGTTGAAGCTCTTGGTTATATCTTCTGTGTCAAGGTTGCTGAGGAGGGAACATCTAAGAATAGCAATGGTCTGGTAGCAATTACTCTTGTAGGCACAACAATATTTATGTTGTATGTGGCTATGTACGTCTCTTAACAAAAATTACTAGTTTTTTGATAGGATTTTCGAGTGTTACAAAATTTGTATTTAAGCTATTTCCCATAGATCAAATAATTCTCAACTCTTTGTGATCTTTTCTTGCCTTTGCGCTAGAAAACAATGATTTGAAATTATGAGACCTGACTCAACAAATTCAGCAGGTTTATCCACAGGAACCAAGACCATTTGTAAAGTGGGCAGGAGGGAAAAGGCAGCTCTTACATGAATTAGAGAGAAACTATCCAAAAAAATTTGACACTTATTTTGAACCGTTTCTTGGAGGCGGGGCTGTTATGTTCAATCTGTTGGCAAAACATCCAGATATGAAGTGTCATGTATCTGATCTAAACTCTGATTTGATTTTGACATATGTAGCAATTAGAGACAAAGTAACTGAAGTAATAGAATCTCTGGAAAACCATTCTAAAAAATATCAGAAAAATACAAATTTTTATTATTATCACGTGCGAGAGTCGGAACCAACATCCCAGATTGAAAAAGTATCAAAACTAATTTTCTTAAACAAGACGTGTTTTAATGGACTTTACCGTGTAAATAGTAAGGGAAAATTTAATGTTCCATTGGGCAGATATACAAACCCAAACATTGTCAATAAAGAGAACCTACTAACAGCTAGTCGAATCTTACAGTCTTCAAATTTAGAATTTTTCTGCAGAGATTTTGAGACTGTTTTACACGATATCAAAAAAGGCGATTTTGTCTATTTTGATCCTCCTTATCAGCCAGTTAGTAATACAGCCAATTTCACAAGTTATACAAATAGGAATTTTACCGATGATGATCTTGAAAGGTTAGTAAATCTTGCCGAAAAATTAGATTCTATAGGATGCAAAGTTTTGCTTTCAAATTCAAAGTCTAAGAAAGTAGAAAATTCATTTTCCTCATCAAAATGGAAAATCAAAGAAATTCAAGTAAATAGGGCAATAAACTCGGACTCTAAAAAGAGAACTGGTCATTCTGAAATTCTGGTTAAGAACTACTAAAGCTCCGAGCGGGATCTGAACCCACGACCTTTACATTACCAATGTAACGCTCTACCAGGCTGAGCTATCGGAGCATGTCGATTCGCCAACAAAAATCCTTATAATTCTTGGTAAAATTTTTCAGAACCATAAACTGTTAAATTTCGTTGGCAGCTAACTAGACTAGTGCAGGAGTAGTCAAGCCTGGCCAAAGAAAGCATGTATGCTTTTGGACACGCGGGACTTAAGATCATAAAAATGGGTGATCCCGTCTCTCAGGAGTTCGTGAGTTCAAATCTCACCTCCTGCACTTATTTTGCTTGTTTAATTCCTTTAGAGTTTAGTACTTCGTAAACATCAGGAAGTCCGAAGACATAACCAATATGGACGCAGTTTTTTTCTTCACATAGCAAACAGTAAAGTTCATTATTTTGAATTGCAACTTCGGCAATTCTGTTTTTAATATTGTCTTTTAGAATAATTCTATCTGAATCAACTGAAACCTTTTCCAATTTAGGTGCATAACGTGCAAAGGTTTTGTCTTTTTTCATTACATCTTCTAGCAGATATGTAACATATCCTGAAAAACTGTTGACACCTTTCAATGTCAACTCGCCTTTATTCTTTTGATATGTCTGGTTAAATTTATCGTAAACTGCTTCTGATAATGTTAATGATTTAAATCCTGGTTTTGGCATTACGTACCCTTACCGTACATTAAAGTACTCAACTATATAATGTTTTTTGTTAGTATTTTTTTTACCATTGAGAATTATCCTTTATACCAGATAAATGCAGTTTACCACCATGACAAGAGGATATCAAACTGAGGAGATAAAAGAAAAACTAGTAGATTTACTTAGCAATTCTAAGACAGGACTTTCTGGGCTTGAAATTTCTGAAAGATTGGGCGTTAATCGTATCACTGCAACAAAATATCTTAATGTGTTTGCCGCTGAAGGACTGATTAAACAAAAAAACATTGGTAACGTTAATCTGTGGTTAATCGAGGAAGGTACAGAGAAATTTCATTTTCCCGAAGATTTTTTTAAAGTTAAATCTAAATACTTTGAACATCTGACCGCACGAAAAGAAAAACTGGCATATAATCTGGTTAGAAACTGTTTTCATTCTACAACACAGCCAGTGAAGATCATAACAGAGATAATCGTTCCTGCAATCCAGTCAGTATATGATATTTTTGATCAAGGCAAGATTGGAAAATCTGAACTTAATTTTCTTGAAAAAATTATTTCAAACTCAATACAAATCGTTAATCTTGAAAATTTTGAGATCGACCCAAAAAAGAATGTAATTGCCATATCAGCTGACCATCAAAGTACCCTCTTTTCAGAGGCTGCGTCCGCTTCTTTCCATGCAGATGGTTGGCAGGTTTATTCCCTAGGTGACATGTCTTCCTCTATTGATGTTTTATTTGATCTTGATTTACAGAAGTTTCTAACGAAAGTTTGGAAGCCAGGGACGGGAATAATGGTAATAGTAGTATTTTCGTCAACAGAAGAGAGTATGAAATTCTTTGCAGAATCTGTAAATTCTATAAAATTAAAATCCAGAAGGAGCCTATATCTTGCCATTTGCGGCGATATGAAAAAAAATGCTGAAATTGAGGCTGATTTGATAGACGAAGACCTTGAAGCTATATTACAATGGTCCCAAACAACCTTTGAGAGTTCTGTTTCATAATTTTAAGAAATGGGCCCGGTGAGATTCGAACTCACGACCTTTCGATTATCAGTCGAACGCTCCAGCCAAGCTGAGCTACGAGCCCTGAAAAATTTTCTCAGATTACGTGTTTTAAGTTTGCTGTCCCTTCCATTTGATTGAACATCCAATGGATGGGTCAAAATCCTTTTCTATTTTTTCCCCTGCAAGATATTTTTCAATATTCTTCTGCATCGTGTTTTCAGTAGCGGTATCATCTGGATTCATGGCATTATCAATCCTACCATGAAAAATCAACTTTCTGTTTTGATCAAAAAGGAATGGATCAGGAGTACAAATTGCACCATATTTTTTTGCCACATCTTGTTTCTCGTCTACAAGATAATCAAATTTTATACCTTTTTCATTGGCAATTTTTTTCATATTTTCAAAACTGTCATCAGGATATTCAATAGAATCATTACTATTGATGCCAACTAATGCTATGTTTTCATTGAATTTTTCATGAATCTGTTTTATTGCATCAATTTTTGCCTTCACATATGGACAGTGATTACAAATGAAAATTATTAGCAATCCTTTGCTTTCTGCATAGCTGTCAAGAGAGTGCATTTTATCATCAATTCCCATAAGCAAAAAACCAGGTGCACTATCTCCAGTTTTTAGTGAGATTTTGGATTCTAATAGAACCATTAAAAAAAATTCTGCTGAATCAAATAAAATCCTTGCCAATCAAAGACAACAATTAAAATCTACACGACAATGATTCAAGAGGAGGGCTGATAGTTCAGACTGGTAGAATACTCGCCTTGCACGCGAGTGGTCAGGGGTTCAAATCCCCTTCAGTCCAGTTTAAAAAACACCAAAACTATAAAACAGATTATCGATCACTCGCGAGTTTGAAAATTTTAGATCAACTTAAATAGGAAATATGGGGCGGTAGTAAATATGGGAGTAGCTGACATGTGGCCTGTGTATATTCCACTTATTGCTGGATTATTGCCAGGATTAGTTTACTTTTTTGTTATTACTGCTAGAAGAACTGGTCGGTAAGCAAAACCCGCTTTTAATTTTAGTATAATGTTTTAGTTGTTTTGTATATGAAAAACTATAATCTATCTTCAAACATAGTTCTTTGATGGAATTATTTGATCTCGTTGCTATGGGAGGAACATTCGATGCTATTCATAGCGGCCATATGGCATTATTAAACAAAGCATTTTCAATTTCATCCAAAGTCATTATAGGTCTTAGCAGTGATCAATTAGCCACAAAAAAAGGAAAAAACCTAGTTAACGATTATTCAAAAAGGCTTTCATTGTTAAAATCTGTGATTGAGAAAAACTTTCCAAATATATCATATGAGATAAGCAAGCTGGAGAATGACTTTGGACCGGCAGTTATTGAGGGTTCCGTGAAAGCTTTAGTTGTAAGCGAGGAAACTAGTAACAAAGGGTTACTTCTTAATGACTTGAGGGCGGAAAGAAATCTTTCTCCAGTAAAAATAGTAGTGGTACCAATGGTCCTAGCTGAGGATGGAAAAGCCATCTCAACTACTAGAATTAAGAATTCTGAGATTGACGGTAGTGGGAATTTGAATTGACAACCAACTTGCCTATCTTTGAGTAAGTGGAATAAAACAAAAAATTTGACATGTAATAATATGAGCATTACTAATAAAATGCTAAATAAAATCGACAATGATATCACTAACCTAAAGCATAGTCTTCATCCAGAAAGCATAGATTACTGGTACAAGAAAATCATCGATGAAACAATTGAGATTGTTCCTCCTTGGTTAGTGAATAAAATCAATGTTAAACAAGATCTAATTCTTCCATTGAAATTTAACATAAATATTTCAAAAAGGGCAGTTAGTTACTTCATGCAAGTAATAGATTATAATTTAGAAAAAATGCCTTATACAACTAGACTATACTTTTTGAAAGTTCAGGAAATTATGAGTGCTGAGATGGACAAATCATTAGTGTGAATTTACTCTTTTATAATTTCCACAGTGCTTTCTACAATTTTGATATCTATTATTTTATGTTTTTTTTCGATTACTGGTTGAATAAAATCCGTAAAAAGCCGAGCTTGATTATTATCTTTTAAAATAACACTATGAGCAGATTTGTCTTTTATTGAAAGAATTATCTCGTTTTCGATTACGTTCAAAATTTCAGCGATATAAGTTTCCTTTGTTTCATTAACAAAAATTAGGCTACCAAGTTTTTGAGCTTCATACTTATCCCGGCAGTGTACTGTTATCTGGTTCAATCTTTCAAGAGAAATTTGTCAAGTTGGTCTCTTGCCATTTCACGTTTTTGCTGGTGAGATATCAAGAATTTGTTAATTTTTTGAATCAGAATTTCCTTAAGCTCGCCAGTTAACATCTTTCCCGATTTGTAATCATCATGGATCTGCTTGAGTTTTTTGTCGTCCGGTTCAAAAAAGATTCTAAGATATTGATATGAGACATCAATGTCTGGATTACCACCTTTTTTTCTATGCTCTTCTATGTCTGGCTGACCTCCAGAAAATGCATACTTGTTAATCTTCTTTTTTACAGTTTCAGGAGAGTCAGTAGTGTAAATCGTCTCATTTTCATTAGATCCAGACATCTTTCCTTTAGTACCTCCAAGTGGTGGAATCATAATATTATGAATCAGTGCTGGTTTTGGTTTGTTGATTTTTGGTGCTACATCCCTTGTAATTCGAAAATGCGGATCCTGATCAACTCCAAACGGAATCAAAACAGGCATGTCTTCTATAAAGCACGGAGCAGATTGTAAGGAAGTGTAAAATATCATTCCAACATTAGTTTCATTTTCAAATCCAAAAACTGCTTTTGTATTTGAAAAATTTATTCTCTTTGCAACTTCTGCCGCAATTGGATATAGCGTCTTTATGTTTTTTGTATCAATAATGATTTTAGTGTTTTCTGGCTTGAAACCCAATGCTATGAAATCAAGTGCGTTTTCAAGCGCAAACTGGGATGTTTTTTCTAACGTCATGTCTTTTTTTGACCAAAATTTTTCGTCATCTGTAAGCTGAAAATACATTTTTGCTCCAAACTTGTCTTGAAGCCATTTTGCAAAAACCCATGGGACTAGATGGCCAATATGCGTATGACCAGAAGGCCCTCTGCCGGTGTATAGAAAGAATTTCTTACCCTTTTCGTAATCATCCAAAAGCCTATTCAAATCCCTATGTGAGAAAAAAATGCCCCTTCTCAGCATGAAATGTGATTCGTGGGTAAACTTTTCAATCTTTGATAAAAGCTCTGGAGTAATTTTTTGTGTCCCAAATCTTTTGATCAGTTTGTCATAATCAATATCACCCTCAACGTTCCAAGGTGTGACAACAAAATCATCCGCTGGCATTCAAGGTTGACTTTGATTTAATGTTAAAAAGTCTTATCTCATTCTTATGATCACTTTCTAATCAAAAAAACTGTAACAATTGTCCTAGCTAATTTAATTAAGTCTTTTTGGAACGATGAACTATTGTCTCATGTTCTACATGACATTGAAAAACAAGTTATCAAGGTTTTGCAATCGGAGCCAAATTTAACCGAGGAGGGGATATCCCAGAAAACTACACTCTCAATGGATCAAATTAGGCGTGGAATAGAATGGCTTCGACTGAAAAAACTTGCAGATGTAACTGAAACCACTAGCATTTCTTTGAGTCTTGGAAAAAATGGTCTAGAGGCTCTAAAAAATGGGTTGCCTGAACGAAGACTTGTAACACTTGTTCAAGATGGTCCTAAAACATTTGATGAGATACGAAGCAGTTTGCATGGATTTGACTTTAACGCGGCAATTGCCCATGCAAAAAGGAATGACTGGATTAACATAGAAAAAACAGATACAGGATCAAAGATTTCGTTAAAAGATCCGGACGCAGATGTTCCTAATGATTCGGACCTAATAATTTCAAAACTAGGCGAAAGAACTATTGTTCCTACAGAATTTGATAACACACCTTTAGCTGAACCACTGAAATCTCTAATGGAAAGACCTGATTTTATTATTCAACATGAGGAAAAAACAAAAACGGTCTCTCTTTCTGAAACTGGCAAAAAGATTGACCTTGAAAAATTAGATAGTGGGGCAATAGACGTTGAGGCAGACGTACCTCATGTACATGCCGCAAGGATACATCCACTAAATGATACCATAAATGAAGTTAGGGAAACTTTTGTTCATTTAGGATTTACGGAAATTATTGGAGATTTGTCTCAATCAAGTTTTTGGAACTTCGACGCATTGTTTACTCCACAGGATCACCCAGCTCGAGAACTGCAAGACACGTTTTATCTCAAGGGTCTAAATGCAAAGCAGCTTGCAACACCAACCCAAATCAAGAATGTATCAAGCGCCCACAAAAAAGGATGGAGATACTATTGGGACATACAGGAAGCGAAAAAAATGGTCCTGCGGACGCACACTACTTGTGTCACTATAAAATATCTTGCAGACAAAAAACCAGACGAGGCAAGAATATTTTCATTAGGACGAGTTTTTCGTAATGAAAAGGTAAGTTACAAGCATTTAGTTGAGTTTAATCAGGTTGAAGGTATCGTTGTGGGAAAACATATAACATTACGAGACTTGATGGGAATACAAAAGGAATTTTATCGCAAAATTGGTCTTACTAAAGTAAAGTTTTGGCCAACATTCTTTCCTTATACCGAGCCATCTCTGCAGTCGATGGTTTACAATGAAAGACTTGGAAAATGGATTGAACTGTTTGGTATGGGAATATTTAGACCAGAAGTTACAAAGCCGTTAGGAATTACAAAACCAGTACTGGCTTGGGGTGGTGGCATTGAAAGGATTGCCATGTTAAAATTTGGATTAGACGACGTAAGGGAATTTTACAACAACAATCTTAGTTGGTTGAGGACAGCTTCAAAATGCCAGTAGTTGAGCTTAGTCTTAGCAGGCTTCAGAAGCTTGTAGGAAAAAAGGCGAACAAGAAGCAGATACTTGACAGCCTGCCATTTCTTGGTCTTGACATAGAATCATTGGAAGGTAATACTGTAAGAGTTGAATACAGTCCTAACCGACCAGACTATTCTACTGATTTCGGCATTGCATTGGGTCTTCAAGGTATCTTGGGGATAAGCAAGGGAATACTACGATTGGACATAAGAAAGCAGGGAAATTATGAAATCAAGGTTGACAGTTCGACTAGCAAGATTAGACCGTTTGTTACTGGAATAATTGCAAGAAATGGATCGCTTGACAACGAATCAGTTAAGCAGCTTATCAACATGCAGGAGGACCTGCATTTCGGTCTGGGCAGGAAGAGAAAAAAATCGTCAATTGGAATTCATGATCTTGATAACATATCATTCCCACTCAAGTACACAACAACTTCACGTGACCATAGGTTTGTTCCATTAAACTCTACCAAAGAAAGCTCAATCTCAGAAATTCTTCGTGATTCAGAAGTAGGAAAGGACTATGGATCAATTCTTGGACAATCTTCAAAGGTTACTCTAATTACTGATGCAAAAGGGCAAACAATATCATTTCCACCAATCATTAACGCTGCATTAACGACTGTTACAACAAAAACCAAAAACCTGCTGGTCGAAGTTACTGGTATAGATAAGCAGTCAGCTGAGGACATGTTGTCCGTTGTTGTTGTAATACTACAAGGCGCAGGATTTCAATTTTCACAACTGAAAGTTTCTGGCTCAAAAAACTCGACGCCAAACTTTGCGCCAAGATCCATTGCACTTGATGCTGATCCTGTGAATAAAATTCTTGGACTAAATATTTCTGGGTCCATACTTGTATCATGTCTTAAAAAATGCAGGTTAGATGCATCCATGAAAGGCAAAAAAATACAATGCACAATTCCAAGATATAGGTTTGATATTTTTGGAGGTATGGATATTGTTGAAGAGGTTGCATTAGGTTACGGAATTGATAAACTAAAGCCGGCATGGCCTGCGTCTGTGCACATTGGCGAGAAAAATATGACATCTGAGAAACTTGATTCGATTAGTAGGCTGATGACTGGTTTTGGGTTTATGGAAACACTAAACTCTACATTAACAAGCGAGCAAATTTTGTATGATATGTCTAACAGGGACTCGTCACAGATGATTTCTGTCACAAGCTCGAAGAGCCAAGAACATGCAATACTTAGAGATTCTATACTACCAGGGCTGTTAGAGAATCTGTCAAAAAACATACATGAAACATACCCACAAAAATTTTTCGAGTCAGGCATAGTTTTTTCAAAAGATTCACCAATTAAGGAGACAGCAAGCCTTGCATGCGTTACTGCCTCAGAAGAAACACATTTTTCAAAAATTAAGGCTGTCTTGCAGTCTCTCTTGCGAATTGGTTTTAACATCAAGTGTGAGACGAAGACGCTCTCAAAGCATGCGCTTTTTTCTCAAGGCAGAGTTGCGGAGATTGTTATCAATAGAAAGACGGTTGGTTATATTGGCGAACTGGATTCCAAGGTTCTTGAAAATTTCAGGATAAGAACAAGGGTAGTTGGCTTTGAGATAAAACTGTCTGGATTAATATTTGATTAATTCTAATCCATTTTGCCCAATCTAGAGAGCATGCACACAGACGGATTAGGATGATACAGATCGTAATGATTCAGATGATTCCTAATTCACCCAGGTGTGTTACATGGGCACTCCCCGGTTTCAGAGCAAAGAGGAGGCATAGGCTAATACCAATGACTTTCTGTGAGTCAGAACCGGGGAACATTCTTTTGGTAAAAATCTAAATCCTGCATTTACATGAACAAACAGATGGTAAATTATTGGCTTGCAAAGCAGGAACCTAGTGGGCCAAGGGGATATAGTTTTTCAACTTTACAAAAAGAAAAAACAACAGTTTGGGACGGTGTTCACAACAATTTAGCTCTGAAGCATATGAGAAGCATGAAAAAAGGTGACCAGATATTATACTACCATACAGGTGACGAGCGGCAAGCGGTAGGTATCATGACTGTAACTTCTGAACCATATCCTAATCCTAACGAGGATAATGAAAGGTTCATCGTTGTAGATGTCAAATTCAAAAAACAGTTGAAGAAACCTGTATCACTAGAACAGATGAAACAAGAAAAATCATTCAAGGACTGGGAACTTTTGAGAATTGGAAGACTGTCGGTGATGCCAGTACCTAAGAACATCTGGGACAAAATAATCAAATTATCCCAGTGAAAATTACAGTTTCATTGATATATCTCACGTTAGTGACTATTACATGGCAACTGCTTACATTCTATTAAACTGTGAATTAGGTTCTGAGGAATCGATCATACAACAATTGAAGAATATAGACGGTGTCTCAGAAGTTCGTGGTACATTTGGTGCTTATGACATCTTGACAAAAATTGAATCTCCTACTGTTGAGGCGCTGCGTGAGATTATAACTTGGAAGATACGCAAGATAGGTCAGATTAGATCTACTCTCACATTGATGGGCGTTGAAGGTCAAACATAGACATCTTATTTTATCGACATGCTGTTACACTTCATTTTTGTTATAAGGGATAAAGAACTGGGACTACGAGATGCAGAATTTCAATATGTTAGAAGGATGGCTCAATTTTTTAAGTCATGGATTAAAACCAAGTTTTCTCTAGATTTTGATATTCAATGTGATGAAATGATTACTAAACCAAGGATGATACTTCAGAGGTTAGACACTCATTCGATATTAAAGGATCATACAGAACGTGGAAATGACATTTATCATTTCTATTTATGCCACTTTAGACCATTGTGGACTGATTGCACCTGCGAAGGATATCATGCTGAAAACTTTGGCATGATTAGATGGGAAAAGCCAAAAATCCAAACGGATACATTATTTTTAGCTGAAAAAAATTGTGCCGCTGTTTCGCACGAAATTGCACATGAGATATTACGACAATCCGGATACAAAAGATACATAGAAGATGTTCATGATACTTGGCAACAACATCTCTTTGGCGCTGTTCCATTTGAGCAATATGGAGATGATTTTGAATTAACTTCCAAAAAACCATCATTTCTTACTTTAGATACAACATTGTTTGGGGAAAAAAGTTAATCTAATTTAGCATTTTGTGACCGAATAAATTCTATTTTCAAAATTAGCAGTCTTAAAATTCAATTGATTTTCAGGGTCGGCATCTCTCATCTTGCTTAATTTTTCTAATTCCACCAAGGCTTCTCCCTTGAATCCAGACGATGAACCAAAAATAGCATCTACTAACTGGGTTCCATGCTCGCCATTTTTGACATCATTTACAATTTCATAGAATTTTATGATGTCTCTCTTTGAGACAGTATGGCCATTTGGCTTGTTAAAACCAACAGCAATGTACATGCCATTATGTAAGACAGCAATTGGTATCTTATGATTTTTCTTAGATTTTCCGGGTATTGTTTCGTTGACCACCACTTCACATTTATGGTACATGCTAGATACATATGCGAAGAATCTATACTGTGCATATTTACCTGCTTCATCTTCTTCGCAATCAACGAAGACCTTATGTAGCAGTTCAAGTGCAGCATCGTTCATACTAGATAGTCTATCATCAATTCTTCCACGTTCCAGTAAATCTGAATTACAATCTTTAGCAACTAGTGTCAATACAAAATCTGGTAAATTATAATTTTTTAAAGCAGCAACAAATGTACCGCATTGTGTTATTCCAAAGCTTGGAAAGCCTTTCTTTACCAATCATATCCCCCATAAAAAACACAATACGAAAAAACTCTTAGCAACACTAGTGCAATATAGTGTTTTTCTCTTATAATTGTATACGAAGATACCAACAACTCCCGATCTCTGTTTATAAGCAAAAAATTCTACTGAAAATTATTGGGAAAAATAAAAATTGATACTACGCCAGAAATGGTTGAAAACGTTTATTCAAAATTAGAAAAAAACATCTCAGTATACAGAAAAACAGTCAATAGGCCTTTAACTTTAACAGAAAAAATCCTTGCATGTCATTTAGAAGAAAATTTTCTAGAGAAAAATTTAGACAGTGAAGCAAATTATGTATTTTTGCAGCCGGATAGAGTTGCGCTTCAAGATGTTACTGGTCAGATGGTTGTGCTTCAATTCATGCAGACGGAATTAAACTCTGTTACATTACCTACAACTATTCACTGTGATCATCTGATCCAAGCTAGGACAGAGGGAAAGTCAGACACAAAGCTAGCAATTTATGAAAACAATGAGGTTTACAATTTTTTGGAATCGTCTGCAAGTAAATACGGCATAGGATTTTGGAAACCCGGTGCAGGAATTATTCATCAAGTGGTTTTAGAAAACTATGCATTTCCTGGCGGCTTGATGATTGGTACAGATTCTCACACACCAAATGCGGGAGGACTTGGAATGTTAGCAATTGGCGTTGGCGGTGTGGATGCGGCTGAAACCATGGCTGGAATGCCATGGGAAATTCTATATCCAAGGCGCATTGGTGTTTATCTCAAAGGAGAGATGAATGGCTGGACGTCAGCAAAGGATGTCATACTGTATGTTGCGGGAGAGCTCTCAGTTTCTGGCGGCACCAATTCCATAATAGAATATTTTGGTCCTGGTACCAAATCTATTAGCTGTACAGGCAAGGCTACAATCACTAACATGGGAGCAGAGATTGGTGCTACATGTTCAATCTTTCCATATGACGAAAGAATGGAACTTTATTTGAAATCAACTGGCAGAAAGGAGATTGCAGAACTTGCAAACAAGTACAAGGAACATCTTACAGCCGACCCAGACATAGAAAAAAATCCTGACAAATATTTTGATAAAATTATGGAAATTGATCTCTCAAAACTTGAACCACACGTAGTTGGTCCGCACACTCCGGATCTTGCAAGACCCATATCAAAACTAGCTGAAGATGTAAAGAACAACAACTATCTTGACAGCATTTCCGTCGCACTGATTGGCAGCTGTACAAATTCTTCGTATGAGGACATGTCTAGAGCAGCAAGTCTCGCAAAGCAAGCACAATCAAAGGGAATCAAAGCAAAAATTCCATTACTTGTAACTCCTGGCTCGGAACAGATTAGGGCTACCATAGAAAGAGACGGTCAGATTGACTTGCTGAAATCAATAGGTGCTACAGTTCTTGCAAATGCTTGCGGTCCTTGCATTGGACAGTGGTCTAGACCAGAACTTAAGAAAGGAGAGCAAAACACCATAGTGACATCGTATAATCGTAATTTTCCAGGCAGGAACGACGGTAAGAGGGAAACAATGAACTTCATTGCAAGCCCTGAATTGGTAATTGCTTTGGCATTGAGCGGAAATCTTTCTTTTAACCCGTTAGATGATTCTCTTACTGGTTCTGATGGAAAGACATTCAAGCTTGATGCACCGGAAAGTGCACCAGACGTTCCTGA
>ERZ813253.348-NODE-348-length-16867-cov-4.471744_pt1 | contig 16867 bp, 13 predicted proteins | sample MGYA00520893_ERZ813253 | MGnify/ENA primary metagenome ERZ813253 (study PRJEB31669, sample SAMD00080414) | marine metagenome | biome: oceanic hadal pelagic zone biome; feature: marine hadalpelagic zone; material: sea water | place: Pacific Ocean:Izu-Bonin Trench...
ATTTTCTGTAGAATAGAGAATACTATAAAATGCATACCTACCACCAAATTAGCAGAGCATGCAAATAAAGAAACCTTATTTTACGACCTTACAATACAGAAAAAGAGTGAACTTTCTAATTGGTTAAAACCAATAGAAGGGGGCTGGTGTGCTACTATTATTCAATAACTATTCTTTTCTCTACTGTTCCATCATCATAGATGTAAAAGAGAGGTTGCTTCTTTGTTTCTCTCCCTAATACATCTATTGTTCGTAAAAGTTCTTTGTTTGTAGTGTGCTCTTCTATGTCTGTTCCACTACAGTTATTACTAAAATACTGTTGTGCATCTACAAGGAGCCAATTAGCATAACTCCATTGCCAATCATCTACATTTATACAAGAAAGATTAAAGTTACTTGTAGCATTAAAGTAAGTAAAATTCGTATTATTTCCATTTCTTACATCAAGTGTTGTGAGTTGATTATTATAACATTCCAAATAAGTTAAAGCTGTAGCACCACTTACATCAAGTGTTGTGAGTTGATTAGCATTACAATTCAACCAAGTTAAAGCAGTATTCTGACTTACATCAAGTGTTGTAAGTTGATTATAATTACAATCCAAAGTATCTAAAGCAGTAAAATCTTCTATACCTGTTAAATCGTAAATACTTTGGTTGTTAACACTTAAACCAGTTACTGTATTAATCATAGCGGTATAAACAGAGCCGTTTAAATTATTATCATATCCTAAATTAATTAATGCTTGTTCAAAATTAGCATCACGTATTATTGTTACTTGCCCAAAACCAATCATAGGCAAGCAAAGTAAAATAAATAGTAGTTTTTTCATTTTTTATCTACTGGCTTCTTGTATCTTTATTAGTTTAACAAGCAGCTTTTCTAATTGATCTAACTCTAGCATATTTGCTCCATCTGATTTTGCATTTTTAGGATTAGGATGTGTTTCTAAAAAGATCCCATCAACCCCAACTGCAATTCCTGCTTTAGCAATAGTCTCTATCATTTCAGGCTTGCCACCAGTTACACCACTATTTTGGTTAGGTGTTTGCAAGGAATGAGTAATATCTAAAATAACAGGAACACCAAATTTTTTCATAATAGGAATCCCTCTAAAATCAACCACTATATCTTGGTATCCAAACATAGTTCCTCTATCGGTAAGCATTACAGTATTATTCCCACTTTCCTTTACCTTGTTTACAGCATGTTCCATACTTTCAGGAGAAAGGAATTGTCCTTTTTTGATATTTACTACTTTTCCTGTTTTGGCTGCTGCAACTAATAATTCAGTTTGGCGGCACAAAAATGCAGGAATTTGCAGCACATCAACATAAGCAGCTGCAATAGCGGCTTCTTCAGCCGTATGAATGTCCGTTACAGTAGGGATATTAAAGCGTTCTCCTACTTTTTTCAGAATTTCTAAGGCTTCCATATCCCCAATTCCTGTGAAAGAGTCCAAGCGAGAACGGTTTGCTTTTCGGTAACTTCCTTTAAAGATAAATGGAATTTCCAAGCGATTACAAATATTGAATATTTTCTCTGCAATTTCCATAGCCATTTCCTCTCCTTCAATAGCACAAGGCCCTGCCATTAAAAAGAAATTTCCACTTCTTTGGTGCTGAATTTTATTGATTTTTGCTAACATTTTATTTAAAATTTTACTCCAACTTGCAAATATACGCTAAGCGAGTTACTTTCCTTTCTCTTAAAGATACTTTCTAAATGATGTGTGCCTATACGGATAGGTACTTTATTTCCAAATTGTGTTGTAATTCCAAAACTCAACTTTTGTGAATATCCGCCAATTGCAATTTGAGGTATTAATAAAGCATATTTGGTTTGAGTAAAAGCTTTTAAATAAAAATATGGAGAATAGCCAGATTCATAAAAACCTTGTAACACCTTTTCAAATGAAAGAAGTTTATTATCCTGATTGGGTTGCCATTTTAAGTTAAAACCAACAATATACTTACTAAAATACAAATCATTTAGTGGTGTCTCCATTTTGAAGCCAAAATTAGCTGGGATATATGATTTTACAGTTCCTTTTCTCGCTTTAATATAAATATCTTCCAAATATTTATCGGATTCTGCTTCTAGAATGGAGTCGTTAAAGTCTAATAGATTTTCAATTTCAAATCCACTAAAAGAAAAGGAGGTATCTGTATTGTATTTTAATGCGCTTTCTTTCCAATTGATATAGCCCAAATCCGTTAAGTAAAGAGTGTATTTTTTATTTTTACTTTCAAAGTTGATTGCAAAATCAAAAGCAAATCCATTTCCATTATTTTGAAAATACTTGAAATTAGCCGTATCAGTGGCAAAGGCATTCATATCATAATTAAGATAATTGCTACTACCAAAAGGTGCAGTATAAAATGAAGCATTTTCTGCAGTAAAAGAAAGATGATGATTTCCATTTAGATAGGAAACAGCTGTGCTAATTGTTAAGCTATTCTCTTGAATCTTGAATATCTTTCCATAACCTAACTTTATTTGCTGAAACCTATCTAAAGTAAAATTTGTTTTATCAAAATGTAAAGTATCTCCTTGGTAATTATAATTTCCAAAAAGAGCAACTTTCATCAAATCCTTAGTAAATGACATTTTTGCTAAGTTTCTATCGGCAATAGAAAAGAAAAAGGAATTATCGCCAAAATTTCTATGAAAACTCAATGTGTTGGAAACTTCAGAAAAAATGGTGTTATTGTCATCCAATTTTGAAATCCAACTATTCTTTTGGCTTTCATTTATGTATCCTCCAAATAACATTCTGTTTGCAAAATCCATATTCAAACTATTGGATTCTAAACTGATTTCACTTTTCCAACTTATGCTATTGTTGGTAAGAGTTGTGTCTGATGCATGGGAAAATACAGGGAAAATAAAAACAAGTAAGGGGTAAATTAGTTTTTTCAATTTCCTATGGTTTTTCTAAGTTTTGCACTCAATGTAATATCCATTTTGTAATCGCTATAAATTTTAACAAAACTACCGCCAGGAACAGTATTAAACTTAGCAACCGTGATTACTTTTCTTATTTTTTCATTGTTGTTGTAGCTAGCAGAAAGGGTGGAAGTGGTACTCTGGGTTACCAGATTATTTTCATCCACTTTTGCAGAAAGAATATTAGCATTATTAAAAAGCGTATCAATCAAATTATCAAATTCATCATATAACATAACATTGATAGTGGCATCTAAAGGAATGCCATTTTTAATGCTTAAATAGAGTTTTTCAATTTCTACTTCTTCATTTTGTGTTATTTCTACTTCATTTGTGTCAACTAATGTCAGATTATTTGCAATGATTGACAAAGGGATTTCTAAATTTAAACTCGCATTAATGGTGTATGCTGGATATAGAAAATCAGCAGCAGATCCAGTTCCACCAGGATTTACATAGATATTCATTTTCGACTTTAACTTATTGGGCAGTATCTCAAGCATACTTTTGGCATCTAATTCTATGTCAATACTTTTAGGATCAATTGGAATTGCGCCAGGCATTTCGGTAGCACTTTCAATAGTAAAAATTTGAGATAAAAAATTAAAACCTGCCGAAACAGTAGTATTTGTGTTGGAGTTGTAGGTGCTCAATTGATCAAATTTGATTTGTAAATCGGCCCCCAAATAATTTTTGATATTAAAAGAAAGTTTTGCCGTTTCCAAATCTAGATTTCCTGAAAGAATCTTATTAAATATAGTTATGTTGGTTTCATCTGGCCCAACCACAAGCGTATCTTGCCCTAGAAACCCTCTTGCATATTCAGCTACAAAATCAAAATCGGTAAAGGAATAGAAGCTATCGGTTTGGTTAATAGTAACCAATTCCCCAGTAGAATCGATAAAAGTGAAGGATTCGGTATAAATAGTATTGACGGTATCCCCACCCAATCGCCCTTCTTGACCAGTTAAATCTAATAAATACCCATCAAAATTAAATTCTATTTTTGTCATTTCTCCATTTATAGTAGGAGGAATCACACTTACAGAAGTAAAAGGGACACCATTTTTAGTAAGGGATGGAATATTGTATTCAATTTTTCCTGTATCAGGAAGGGTACTTAAAGCATTGATGGTAACGGCACCCTCTTTTATTTTAATCTCCGTTAGTCTGGCAGATTTCATATCAAATGAAAATTCTGTTTTGTTTGAATCGAGTTGTTGTTCAGGGAAAAAAGCGGTTGCCTCTAAAAGTCCAATATCAGCAATAGTAATAGTTGTAATGATAGCATCAGAATAATCAATTAAAACAGGACCATTACTTGCATTTATATCCATATTATGCAGAATAGCTAATAGGTTTTCATCCAAAGTTTGCCCTGAAATATCAACACTATCTTCTACTGTTGTTCCTGATGGTATTAAAGGGAAAATAAATGTTGCAATCAAGTTTTGATTTACTGCATTTATCAAAGACAAACTAACATTAGAGATGTCAGTAGGATAGCCATTTTCTAGTTTCATTTTTAGCATTCCATTATACAAAGTCATGGTCTCAAAATACTCACTTGCATCAATATTAATAGTATCTTCATTTGCTATATTTGGTATTGCAGGAATAGTTCGCATTGTTCCATCCGGAAATAATGTGGTTCCGAATGGTATTTCATTTATGACCTCACCAATTGTTGCGGTATCTGCAATTGTTACATCATCAAAAACAACCGAATCTAAGGTGGTTGTTTTTTCATCCGTTCTGGCCTGAATATTTACCAAAGTATCAAACTCAAAATCAATAAAATCTTGCTGAAAAACAAGCGTAATAAAGCCATCTTCATTGATTGTAATAGAACTATCTGAAAGCATATCATTAATACTCATCTGGGAATGAATTAGTGGTACTAATAAATCAACATCCCAAGTTGGTTTTTCCAATTCATGTTTGCAAGCGGAAAATAGGATAATGCATATAAAAAAGAAGATTTTATTTTTCATTTTCACAAAGGTAGTTTAATAATTATATTTTCCTTTCCAAATATTTTTTAATCCTTCACGGTAGGCTTTTTCTTTAGCGTTATTTAAAGGTTTGTAAAAGGTTATTCCACTTATTTCATCTGGCAAGAACTCCTGAGGATCATTGGGTTTGTCGTGCGAATACAGATAATCTTCTCCATAGCCTAATTCTTTCATAAGTTTGCTAGGGGCATTTCTTAAATGAAGAGGGACAGACAAATTACCACTTTTTTGCACTTCCTCTTGCGCCTGATTTATTGCCATATATGATGCATTACTTTTAGGTGAACATGCCAAATAAATCACAGTTTGTGATAGGGTAATTCGTGCTTCTGGAAAACCAATTACATTCACTGCCTGAAAACAATTATTGGCAATGACTAAAGCGGTAGGATTGGCGTTTCCAATATCTTCTGATGCTAAAATAAGAAGTCTTCTAGCAATAAACTTTACATCTTCACCACCTTCAATCATTCTGGCTAACCAATAGACAGCAGCATTAGGGTCGCTTCCTCTAATTGATTTGATAAATGCAGAAATAATATCATAGTGTTGTTCTCCATTTTTATCGTATCTCACAATATTTTGTTGGGCTTTTTCAACAACTATATCATTGGTTATTATAATTTCTTGCTCATTAATTGAACTAACTACCAATTCAAAAATATTCAATAATTTTCTTGCATCCCCTCCTGAAATTTGCATTAAAGCTTCTGTTTCTTTTAAGTTGATGTTTAGTTTACTAAGCACTTCATCTTCCTTTTTTGCCCGCAATAAAAGTAGTTGTAAATCCTCTTTGGATAACGACTCAAGCACATAAACCTGCGCGCGAGAAAGCAGAGGAGCAATCACTTCAAAGGAAGGGTTTTCGGTGGTAGCACCAATGAGTGTAATTACACCCTTTTCCACAGCACCCAAAAGGGAATCTTGCTGTGATTTGCTAAAGCGGTGAATTTCATCAATAAATAGGATGGGAATATCTTTTCCAAAAAGCCCTAATGAGGATGCTTTTCGAATAACTTCTCGAACATCTTTTACACCTGAATTTACGGCAGACAAAGTATAAAAAGGACGGTCTAATTCTTGTGCTATTAGATTAGCCAATGTAGTTTTTCCAACCCCCGGTGGTCCCCAAAAAATAATGGATGGAATAAGTTTGTTATCAATAGCCGATTTAAGGGATCCTTTTTTCCCAATGAGGTGTTTTTGCCCTATAACTTCAGCTAGTTTTTTTGGTCTTATTCGCTCTGCTAAGGGGATATTTTGCATAGGATAAAACTACAAAAATAGTTATGTTTTTATCCCTTTTAGATAATACTTTTTATAAGGCCTAATTTATGGCTGTGTGTGCCCAAGTCATCATTGAAAATCCCTTGCTGGTCGAGCTTATCGATACGTACTTTTCCACTAGCGTGAATAATATAATTATTTTTCATAATGATGCCAACATGGGTAATTTCCCCTTCCTTGTTTTCAAAAAAAGCTAAATCACCAGCTTCACTTTCTCCTAAAGATTTAAGTGTTCTGCCTACTTCTGCTTGTTGGTAGGTGTCTCTTGGTAACTTAATCCCCTGCAATCTGTAAACCATTTGTATAAAACCAGAACAATCAATTCCCACTGGCGAACGACCTCCCCATAAATAAGGGGTATTCAAATACATCAATGCATTCTGAATAATGTATTTTTTTTCGGTAAATCCCTGAGTTGTTAATCCTTCAAACAAATACATTTCTTCACCTAAAAATGCATGACCACTTTTATAGCTTGGCAGAGTGCTGCCCATCACAATTGGTTGAAATTGTTGGTGTTTGATAATATCTAGAATATCGGTAGTTAGAGTAGGGGTTTCCTTTTGAAGTTTGTTATAATTTTCCTTTTCAATGGCTATCCATTGTTTGTTACAAATCCAACCTTCATAATCATCATGAGCCAAACGAATCCTACTGAATTTCTTTTGGTTTTCAAGTACCTTAAAATGTTCCCCGAAAAGAATTTGGTTTACCATTTCTGCTTTGTCAGAAGCGACACTTCTCATTGGCACTATTGAAAGATTTGAAATTCCGTATTGCATTACACTAATTCAATTACCATTGCTGAAGCACCACCGCCACCATTACAGATTCCGGCAACACCAATCTTACCGCCATTTTGTTTTAGTACACTGATAAGAGTTACAATAATTCTTGCTCCTGAACTGCCAAGTGGATGCCCTAAAGAAACAGCTCCTCCATTTACATTTACTTTTTTGGCATCTAAATCCAGTATTTTCATATTTGCAAGCCCTACCACAGAGAACGCTTCATTTAATTCAAAATAATCAACATCATCTTTTGAAAGTCCTGCTTTGTCTAAAGCGATTGGTATAGCTTTTGCTGGAGCAGTGGTAAACCATTCTGGTTCCCCTGCTGCATCAGCATAACTTCTGATTTTTGCAAGAGGATTAATATTTAATTCTACTGCTTTATCTGCACTCATTAAAACCAGGGCTGAGGCACCATCATTTAAGGTGGATGCATTGGCAGCAGTAATGGTTCCTTCTTTATCAAAAACAGGGCGTAAGGAAGGAATTTTATTTATGTTTACATTTTTATATTCCTCATCTTCATTTATTATTAAAGTATCTCCTTTTTTTTGTGGAACTTCAACTGCAATAATTTCATCTGTAAATTTTCCATTTTCCCAAGCTTTTGTACTTCTGTTGTATGATTCAATAGCGAAAGCATCTTGTTCTTCTCTTGTGAAGTTCATCTCGCTAGCACATTTTTCCGCACAAACACCCATATGAACATTGCCATACACATCAGTTAAACCGTCCTTTACCAAGCCATCAACCAATTGCATATTCCCTAATTTTTGGCCTGACCTTCCTTTTGCAAAATAATGAGGTACAATTGACATATTTTCCATGCCACCAGCAATTACCACATCATTGTCCCCACAGATAATTGTTTGTGCCGCCAACATAATAGACTTCATTCCTGAGGAACATACTTTGTTGATAGTTGTGCAAGGAATCTCCTGTGATAATCCTGCAAAAATTGCTGCTTGCCGTGCAGGTGCTTGCCCTAAATTAGCTTGTAAAACATTTCCCATAAATACTTCATTTACTACTGATTTATCAATAGCTGCTTTTTCAATCGCACCTTGTATGGCTGTTGCGCCTAATTTAGTCGCTGATACTGATGCTAAACATCCTCCAAAACTTCCTATTGGTGTACGCACTGCCGATACAATCACTACTTCTTTCATTATAATTATTTTTATGAATTTATATTTGATGCGAATTTATGTAAATTATACTTATTTTCGCTACTGATATTAAAGTCAATATGAAAAAGGTTTTTTCTTCTATTCGTGACAATCACGACACCATTTTTAAAGCACTTCTGTTTTTCATCACTCTTTTTATTATTGTTTATTTCTTTCCAAGACAAATAAATTTTGAATACGAATATTCCAAAGGGAAACCTTGGTTTCAGGAAACCATTATTACTTCTTTTGATTTTCCAATTCTAAAAACACAGGAACAATTACAAAAAGAAAGGGAAGAGATAATAAATGACAATTTACCAATATTTGGTTTTGATGAGAATATTTTCCAGCAGAAAGGAGTAGAGTTTGTGCAGAATTTTGAACAGAAATGGTCAGAAGACAGAAAAATAAAAAAAGACAAAGGATTTACTTTTTTTAATCTTTTTGGGCTAAAAAAGCAAACAAACCAAAGTAGAAAATATAGTGTAGCAAACTATGGTTTAAGCATTTTAGATCATCTTTATACCAATGGAATAGTACAGCTTTCTGATGAGTTTCAGTGGAAAGAGGAAGATTTTCAGGTGCTATTGCAAAAAGAAAATGTTGCGGAAAAACAAGAATTAGATAATCTTTTCACCATTAATTCTGCTGTGGATTACATCAACTCTTTAAGCAAACTTTCATTGCAAGAATCTGATTTTATTGTACCACTACTTTTGGAAGCGCTTAGCCAAAATGTGTTTTATGATAAGCAAGCATCAGAAAAAATGTTAGCTTATGAGCTGGATAATATTGTATTATCGAGAGGAATGCTGCAAAAAGGACAAATTGTAATTCAGAAAGGAGAATTGGTAAATGAGGATAAATTCCAAATACTATCTTCCTACCAAATAGAATTTGAAAATCAGCATTGGAGCAAAGCATCTGTTAATTTTGTATTGCTTGGGCAAGTATTATTGGTTTTCGTTGCTTTTTTAATTTTCTTTTTGTTTTTAAAGCAATATAGGCCTGAGGTACTGCAAGACAGCACAAAAGTAACCCTTATATTGCTGCTCATTGTTGCCATGATTGTACTTACTTCATTTACCTTAAAATGGAACGGAAATTTCTTGTATTTGATTCCATTTTGCATCTTACCAATTTTAATGAAAGCCTTTTTTGATACGCGCTTGGCATTGTTTACCCACCTTATCACTATTCTGATAATTGGCTTTATAGTTCCTAATGGTTTTGAGTTTGTTTATCTTCAGCTTATTGCTGGGATAGTATCTATTTTAACTGTTTTGCAGATGTATAAAAGGGCTCATTTATTTGTGTCAGCCATAAAAATTGTAGGAATATATTGGCTTACTTATTTTGCATTGGAAATAACCCATGAAGGAAGCATTCTGCATATTAATTTAGTGCAGTTTCTTTATTTTGCAGCAAGTGGTGTGCTTACGCTTTTTGCCTATCCGCTTATTTTTGCTTTTGAGAAAGTGTTTTCATTGGTTTCGGATGTTTCACTTTTGGAATTATCGGATACCAATAGTAAATTATTAAGAAGGTTGGCTAATGAGGCCCCTGGTACTTTTCAGCATAGCTTGCAAGTAGCGAACTTGGCAGAGGAAGGCATTATTGAGATAAATGGAAACGCACTGCTTGTAAGGGCTGGGGCATTATACCATGATATTGGGAAGATGAAAAACCCCATGTATTTTATAGAAAACCAAAGCACTGGACTTAACCCTCATGATGAGCTTTCCTTTGATGAAAGCACGGAGATTATTATTAACCATGTAAGAAATGGAATTGAAATAGCAAAAGAAAACAAGTTGCCAGAAGAACTGATTGACTTTATAAGAACCCACCATGGTACAAGCACTGTACATTATTTTTACAAGCAATTTATCACTACTTTTCCTGATGAGGAAGTAGATATAAAAGATTTTGCATATCCGGGACCTAAGCCATTTTCAAAAGAAACGGCAGTGTTAATGATGGCGGATTCAGTAGAAGCGGCAGCAAGAAGCTTAAAACAACCCAATGCAGATAACATCAATGATTTGGTAGAAAATATAATCGGTAAACAAATAGATGGTGGACAGTTTGTAAACGCTGACATTACCCTAAAAGAGATTACCCAAATAAAGAAACTCTACAAAAAGAAATTGGTAAACATTCATCATGCAAGGGTGGAGTATTAACTCTTCAATCTAGGGTCCAAGGCATCACGAGAAGCTTCCGCAATCATGTTATAAATAGTAATGGTAATAAAAATTGCAATACCCGGGTAAATAATGAGCCACCAAGCTTCCAAGTTTTGCCTTCCCAAATTAAGAAGCGAACCCCAAGTAACAATGTCATCCGGAACTCCAATCCCTAAAAAGGATAATCCGCTTTCAATTAAAATAGCAGACGCAATACCAAATGCAATACTTACAAATACAGGCGCTAATGAGTTAGGTAAAGCATGTTTAAAAATAGTTCGCATGGACGAATAACCCAATGATTCAGCAGCTTGTACAAACTCCAATGAACGGATACGTAAGAATTCAGCCCTAGTAAAACGGGCAATACGCGTCCAACCTGTAATCCCAATAATCATCATCACAATCCAGATGCTCCTTTCCACCACAGCAGTAATGGTAATAATAAGTAGTAATCTTGGTATGGAGTTCAATAGTTCAATCCCCCTAGAGACAAAAGTATCAATAGGTACACTTACCTCCTCCTTTAACTTTCCAAATTGCAAGGGTTTACTCAGCAATCGGAAAAATACAGTAACACCAATAATAATTAATATACTGATGAATATCTCCCACATTCCGCCACCAAAGCCCTCATTAAAACCTGCAGCTAATTCATATTTTCTTTGTCCGAAACCGTAAAACAAGCCCATAAAAATCCCAAATAAAGTGAGCCAATATTTTATCCTTGGCATCTTTAATTTAGTATCGCCAAAAAAGCCTGCCAAAGCCCCCAATATAATTCCGATAACGGAAGCGATTCCCATGGAAACCAAGCCAACCATAAGAGATATTCGTGTACCATGTATCAATCCTGATGCTAAATCGCGCCCAATTCCGTCAGTTCCTAATCGGTGCCTGAACCTTGCTGGAATGTCAATAATCTCTCCTGCAGGATTTTTGAATCTCTGCTCTCCCCCTGGTGCCGCATAATCACGGTTATACCTATCCATACTCCCAGCTGAATAAGGAATAGGTGCCCAGATTACTGCCGTTAAATCCAGTTGTCGCCAATCCGTAATATCGTATTGTAAAAACTGTACAAATTTCCCTTCTGTATTAAAAATAGAATCCGATCGTGTATCTGCTACAAATGCAGGGTAGAGGGTGTTACCTTCATACTCGCAATACAGTGGCCTGTCATTAGCGATATATGGAGCGAATAAAGCAATTACTACCAATATTAATAAAAGGTATAAACTAACCAGTGCAATTTTGTTTTTCTTGAACTGAGTCCAAGCATATTTTTTAAAGGAAAAATTTTCGTTTGTGTTTTTCATAATTCTATTTGTATGAAATTCTTGGGTCAACCACTGCATAAAGTAAATCAGCAACCAAGTAACCAACCATTGTTAAAAATCCGGACAAGGTAAATACCGTTATAATCATAGGGTAATCGTAATTGAGTAAAGAATTGTAAATTTCAAGTCCCATCCCAGGAATTGAAAAAATCATTTCAATAATAATTGACCCACCAATTGCCATTGGGAAAATAGCTGAAAACACAGTAATTACCGGCAATAATGAATTCCTAAGCGCATGCTTAAGGATAACTTTTCCCTCTCCTAATCCTTTTGCGCGAGCCGTTCGTATGTAATCTTGAGATACAATATCAATCATCCCTACCCGCATAATCCTGCTTAAAAAAGCAAAAGAACCATAAGTATAGGTGATGATCGGTAAAATCAAAAATGGCAATCTGTGTTTGAACTTCATCCACATACTCCAATTTGAGTCAAATAAAGTAGGGTCCTGTATCCCAGAAACCGGAAACCAACTCAAATTATCAGGATTGGCAAATTGTAATAATAAAAGCGTCCCTACAAAAAATGAGGGCATGGAATACAGTATAAATAAGATTAAGGACATGCCTTTATCAACTGCTGAATCTTTTTTGTATGCAGAGTATATCCCTATAGGAATACTGATTAAATAAGCCAAGAAAATAGAAACCAATGACAAGCCAAATGATATCCAAACCTTTTGCCAAATCTTATCAGCTATAGGCTGTCCGTCAATATAAGAAATTCCAAAATCTCCTCTTATCAATCCTTTTCTGTATTTCCCATCACCAACTAGCCAAATATGGTATTGGTTTTTGCCGCCATACCAATTAATAGCCGGAATGTAGGTTTTCCATCTTGTCGCATTTGTAAACATAGCCGCATGTGCTGTTTTAACTAAAGCAAGCGGAGCAGCTAAATGAGATAGAAAGGTATTTGATGTAACCAATACCTCCATTTTATCGAATTTAATGACAATAATTTCTTCCTCAGCAGTTTCTAATAAACTCCCCACCTCAAAGCCAAACTGATTTCGGGCTTCATTTACTGTGTTTAATGATAAATTAGCATCCTCTTCCACAATATGCTTTGCATTGAGTTGCTGAGATTCTTTTTGTAAAACCAATAACTTCTTGTAATAATCAGATACTGCTTCCCAATTCCCGCTTTGATGGTTCAATGCTTCCAAATTGGCTTTATGGTATTTATCCTGTACTTTGTAAAGGGTATCGCATGAAGCTAAATCAGTGATACTCATATAAAATATGGGTAAATCCAATCCTAGTTTTTTTCTTAATTCCTGCTTTATTTTTTTTGATGCTCCCGATTGTTGATCAGCTGAGCCTTCATTTCCTGCTGCTTTTGATAATCGTTCAACAGGATCTCCAGGAGCATTTATACTGATTAAAAATGCAATTAGCGAAATAGCTATTAGCATTGGAATAAAAGTTAAAATCCTTTTGATAGTGTATTTAAGCATAGTTGTTGGTTATTCGTTTATCTCTTATTCTCCATTTAATTATTTTCCATCTGTTGGCGTTATATTTTTTGATGAGAATCCATCATTTAGTTTTAAATTCTGAAGCATTACCCCAGGTCTTTCATAGTACATCCCTCTATTATCGAATCGTTTATGAATGGCAAATTTTCTTTTACTAGAATATAAAAATACATAAGGTTGGTCCTCATAAATTTTTGCTTGAAGCTTCAGCAGTGCATTTCGGTGTATTTCAGGATCTAGTGTTAGGTTAGCTTCTTCAATTAAAGCATCACTTTCAGCATCCCCAAAACCACAAAAGTTAGAACCCTTAGTTGCCCATGATGTGGTGTGCCATAATTGTTGAGGGTTGGAATAAGAAGCACTCCCTCCCCAACCACCAAGCATTCCATCAAAATTATGATCCATTGCATTTTTATAAAAAAGAGTAAAGTCCATAGGTGTTGGCTCAGCAACAACCCCAGCTTTATACATGCTCTCTTTAATCATCAATACTATTTCTTTTGTAGTTGGCGAACTCATATAACTCAGCTTAAAAGAGAAAGGAGTCTTTACGCCATTTATCATTTTATCACGGATATTGTCTCCATCCGTGTCTGTCCATCCTGCTTCAGATAGTAGTTGTTTTGCCTTTTCAACATCTAAAGGGATAAGCTTTAATGTATCGTTATAAGTGCTTTTTAATGGAGAAATTTCAGCAGCTTGCCTAGATGCTTTCCCATGCACCATTACCTCAATTATCTCATCAATAGGAGTAAGGTAGGCCATTGCTCTTCTTACCCTTTGATCTGTAAAAAAGGGCTTACGTTTAATTCCGTCAGGTTTCATATTAAGCCCAATATAATTGTAAGCATACCTGTCTAAAAAAGCGGATTCATAATTATTATTAAAATATTCACGCTCTTGTAATTTCATTAATTTAATTGTACCAATTGAGTAGGTAACATCAATTTCTTGGTTTTTAAGCGCCAAATAGGAAGAGGCATCTTCTTTAATGATTTTAAAAATAATTTTGATAGGATATGCTTTTGAGTAAATAGAAGTATCCTGTTTTCCCCACCAATTATTTTTCTTTTCTATTGTAATGTATTGGCTTGCTACCCATTCCGTAACTTGGTAAGCCCCTAAGCCAACAAGTAATGTTGGTTTATAACTATTATCCGCATCATTGTACTCATTAAACCAATCAGCTAATTCTTCTGTTTCAACATGCTCTTTAAAATCAATATCTAATAAATCAGCAAATGAAATATTGTCCAAAACACCTTTAGGATCCCATAAACTTTTTTGAACCATGTATAATTCAGAAAATATATATCTGTTTTCCCAATTCACATTTTGTGCATGCATGGTGAATTTTAAAGGATTTTCTTTATCAAGTTCAATGCTTTTAATTACGGTTGAGTAATTGCCTCTAATTTGTGCATTATTGGTTAATGGACAGAGCATCATTTTTACCGAAAAAGCCACATCTTTTGCCGTTAAAGGAGTACTATCATCCCAACTAATCCCTTCTTTTATTTCGTAAGTAAAGGATAAATTATCTTCTGATCCTTGAGGAATTTCTTTGACTAAAGCAGGAATGTATTTAAGGGATTTCATATCTAGTTTGATCAGTGTTTTTTGGGTGTATTGAAAAACGAAAGTTCGAATAGATGAATTGTCATTAAATGGGTGTAGCCCATCTGGTTGAGCTAAAATATGTGCGATAACTGTATTTTGAGACAGGTCTCTTTCTTCTACACAGGAATTAAGCGAAAATAAAAGCAGGAGAAAGAAGATGATTTGTTTTGTCATGGTGTTTTTGTAAGCGTGCAAATATAGTATTCCCATTATTTTAATTTGCTAAAAAGATGAAAAAAAACAATTTGAAATTATAATTATAAAATGTTTGCTAGGAATTAAGTATTAGTATAAATTTGCCGACCTTTAAATTAAGTCATTGATTTAAGGTTTTGGAGAGGTGCCAGAGTGGTCGAATGGGGCTCCCTGCTAAGGAGTTGTGCCTTTACGGGTACCGGGGGTTCGAATCCCTTCCTCTCCGCTTGTTTAATTGGTAAATGTTTATATTTTTGCCGACCTTTTCGGGGTATAGCGTAGCCCGGTTATCGCGCCTGCTTTGGGAGCAGGAGGTCGCAGGTTCGAATCCTGCTACCCCGACTTTTCAGTTCAATTTTAGTGGAACCTTACTGCCCTAATTTTGAACTTTTGTAAAACAATAAGAATCTAATTTTTTTTTTATTTGCGAACATAAAAGTATAAGAAATGAATACAGTTAAAAAATTATTTATATATCCAATTGCTATTACCTTAATCTTTTCATCATGCAATAAGGAAGTTGATTCTCCAGGCGCTAATTCAGGAGTTACATATGAACTCGGACAAGAGCACGCTGGCGGAATTATCATTGAATTGGATGCAACGAATGAACATGGTTTGGTTGTAGCGAAAGTTGATCAGGTGGCCTATGTTGAAAAGCTAAATTGGAGTAATTCGCAAGCTCAAGTTGAAGCATACGAGAACGGAGGATCAGGTTGGCGTCTACCTACTCGAACAGAATTTGAATTGATTTACAATAATCGATCTGCGTTTAGCTTAACTGGATTCGAAAACCGTAACTATTGGAGCTCAACACTAGGAACAAATACTGCATGGTCTAAGTACTTTGGAGCACCTGGAGGTATTACAACGAGCAATTGGAAACAACTTTCAAATTGTACACTCTGTTCGAGAGGCGTGAAAGAATTTTAGTAAAAATGGCTGGTTTTCCCGGACCTCTCGGTCCTAATTTCGAACTTTTTTAGAGAATTATTAAGTAATTTTGTAGAATGAATAAACTAATTTTTTTATTTCTTATATTACCTGTATATTTAGTTGCACAAGATAATACTGTGAAAGATAGAGATTTCTTTGATGCTTTGACAAAGGCAGAACGAGAGATAATTGTTAATAGGGGAACAGAAAGAGCTTTTTCTGGTGATTATTTAGATTTACATGAAGCAGGATTATATGTGTGTAAGGCATGTAATAATCCTCTCTTTGAATCGGAATCAAAATTTAAATCAAATTGTGGATGGCCATCATTTGATGACGAGATTAATAATTCATTAATTAGAATTCAAGACAATAGTTATTCAATGCAAAGAGTAGAAATATGTTGTGCAAATTGCAAGGGTCATCTTGGTCATGTATTTGAAGGGGAGGAGTTGACAAAAAAAAACCTGAGGCACTGTGTTAATTCAATAAGTATTAAATTTATCTCAAAAAATTAAAACCCATTCATTTTAGTAGGTTTATTTTAGTGGACCTTACGGTCCTTAGTTCGAACTTTTTTAGAATATTATTGAGTAAGTTTGTATTATGAAAGAACTACTACTTTAAAGAATAAATTAAGACAATGGAACTTAAAGATTTATCAGAAAAAGAACAAAAGTTAGCTATTGCTAATAAGTATGACTTACTAAGAGACAAATGTCTTATCCTTAAAGAAAAGGGTATTGATGTTTGTGTGGATGATGATGATTTTGATTTAAAAGGTGTTAAAATTAGTGAAGATGCAAGAGATTTAATAGATTTGGCTGTTCCTCAAATAATTGATTACAAAGGTTTGATTTTTGACCGTCCGCTTGAAGGTTTAGGTGTTG
>ERZ813253.349-NODE-349-length-16862-cov-4.732656_pt1 | contig 16862 bp, 15 predicted proteins | sample MGYA00520893_ERZ813253 | MGnify/ENA primary metagenome ERZ813253 (study PRJEB31669, sample SAMD00080414) | marine metagenome | biome: oceanic hadal pelagic zone biome; feature: marine hadalpelagic zone; material: sea water | place: Pacific Ocean:Izu-Bonin Trench...
AGAAAAATACAAGATAAGAGCAGAGAGAATAGCTGAAGATAAAGATTATACTTTTGATCATATTAGGAAGAAGGAGAAGCTAAAATATGCGGATGATTTCCGTATAGTTTACAACAAAGCTTGGGGTAATTCATTTCGTAATTTTAAGCCAATGAAGCAAAAGCAAGCGATAAGTATCATTAATAAGATGAGTCCTATTATGGATGAAAAAATAATTTGGTTTGCTTATTATAAAAATGAACCAATTGCATTTTCTATATTTTTACCTGAACTGAATGAGGTTTTTAAATACATAAATGGTAACTTTAATTTTTTTGGGAAAATTAAATTTTGGTTTTTATTAAAACTAAAACCTCCAAAAAATGTGCATGGAGTAGTGTTTGGTGTTGCTCCTGAATTTCAGAAAAAAGGCGTTGAAGGAGCACTTGCTCAGCAAATTGCCTTCCAGTTTTTTAAAAGCAAAAAGTATAACAATATTATAATGACATGGGTAGGAGATTTTAATCCTAAGATGCTAAAACTCATTGAAGGGCTTGGAACAACTCCTTATCAAAAACTAAAAACTTACCGATTATTGTTCGATAAAAATGCAGAATTTACAAGGTATCCTATTCATGTATAAAACTTATGAAAAAAGATTTTTTTGATTGAGAAATAGTAATATATTTGCAGCCCTTTTTAAACGACCTGATAGCTCAGCAGGTAGAGCATCTCCCTTTTAAGGAGAGGGTCCTGGGTTCGAGCCCCAGTCAGGTCACAAAATCCCGTTTTAGCGGGATTTTTCTTTTAATTTAGCCCTTTCGCCCAGGTGCTGAAATTGGTAGACAGGCATGGTTGAGGGCCATGTGCTCTGATGAGCGTGCGGGTTCGATTCCCGCTCTGGGCACATTTCTAAAAACCCAAACTACTTTCTATTGCTTTATGGTCAGAAAGTTTTTGCTGATGAGTAGTAAAGGTATTTGTTTTAAAGTTCGAACTGTGCAAAATATAATCAATACGCAAAAAGGGTATTTTCCCTAAAAAAGTGCTACCAATTCCTTTTCCTTTATTGAGGAAAGCATCTTCTAATCCTTCAGAAATTCTGTTGTAAGCATAGGAATTTGGCGTATCATTAAAATCGCCACAAACAATAATTGTGTAGGGAGATTTTTCCATATGCTGTTTTATCACCTCTACTTGAATGGCGCGTTTCCGGAAAGAGTATTTTAATCTTTTAACTATTCCAAACACCCCTTTTTTTATCGCTTCTTTACTTATTTCCGGATTTTCCATAAAAGCCAAATCTCTTTTATCGAACCAATTGGAAGCTAAATGAATATTATAAATTCTGATGGTATCTCCCTTAAAAACCATATCCGAGAAAATACAAGTATTGTTCATTCTCTCTCCTTTTATGCTAACTGTTCCTTTATTTATTTGGTTAAATTTACTGTAAATTGCCATATGCCACTGGCTTTTTTTATTTTGCAAACCAATATGCTGAAAAGGATAATCTAATTTTGGTAACTGCTTTGGTGCATAAAACTCCTGAATACAAAGAATGTCGGTATTCATGTGATTAAACAAATCAAAAATTTCATTTTTTACTCCCTCTTTTTTAATCCAATTATAGGCGTTAAAAAGCCGCACATTATAACTCATAATACTGAAACTATTTTCCTTCTCTATTGCATTTTCCTCTTCTGAATTACCTATTAATGTTCCAATTGAATTCATCCCTATTAAAAGCACTATTAGGTTTGCCCAAAATGGTTTTTTCATTAAAATAAGCCAATAACAAATAAAGAGAAGATTTAAAATAAAAAAAACGGGAAACAATAAGCCAAAAAAGGCAATTGGCCAAAAAATACTAGGGCTAACAAATGGAGATAAATAGGATAGAATTTGCCCAACTAATAACAAAGAATTTATAAAAAACAAAATCTTATTTATGAAGCTTAGATTTTTCAAACTTTACTTTTTACTTGCTTTAAACAGGGTGTCTTTTTCATCTTTTGTAAGCCCTTCATAGCCAGATTTTGCAATTTTATCTAAAATATTATCAATTTTTGCTTGCTCTTGTATTTTTTCCTTTCTAAAATCTTGATCTGATTTTTTTCTGCTATAAGCTTTTTTTAGTTTGGGCTCTGTTTGTAAATAAGTGGCCAAATAATCCATTATTTTATTAAAACTCGTTGCAATATCATTTCCGACATTTAACTGTTTTACATATAAATAACCAAAAAAAGCACCACCTAAATGAGCGATATGTCCGCCCGCATTTCCTTGAGGGATACTTAATATATCTAAAACAATACTGATTGCTGCAATGTGTTTTAGTTTAATGTTTCCAATAAGAAATAAACGGATAGAATAGTTAGGCGATTTGGTAGCAATTGCCATAATAATAGCAAGCACTGAGGCGGAAGCCCCCATTACCATAGTATTTGTCAGGGTGTTAGCAAAAACCGGAAAAAGATTATAGGAAATAATAAAAAGGACAGCACCAGATATTCCCCCAAGTACATAAGTGCTTATTAGTTTATTGTTATCGAAAAAGGAGAGAAAAATTTGACCACCAAAGTAGATCCAAAGCATATTGAATAGTAAATGAATAAAGCTCTGATGCAAAAACATATATGTAATTATGCTCCATGGTTTTTTTATAAAATGTGATATGCTTGCTGGTAGAGTAAAATAGTTTAAAATTTCCAAAGAATTTACCATAAAAAGGAATGATAAAACATGTAAAACACTAGCAAACAGAAAAACTCCTACATTAATATAGATGAGTTTGGTAAGCGAATCCCCTCTCTTAAAATTCTTTTTTATATCCTTCAATACAGTGCTCATTTAGAAAAAGTTATTTGAGTTTTTTCTCCAATATTTGATTAGTAAAAAGCCAAAAATCATTCCACCTAAATGCGCAAAATGTGCCACATTATCGGCTGGATTATTGCTAATACCTGCATATAATTCCAAAAGTCCATAAAGGATTACAAAATATTTTGCTTTTATTGGAATTGCTAAATAGATATATAAGAGTGCATTTGGAAACAACATCCCAAAAGCCAATAAAACGCCAAAAACAGCCCCAGAAGCACCAACTGTGGGAGTGTGAATTAATAAATTCAGTTTACCCATAATTGGGTTTGTATAATTTTGTCCGCCAGCTAAAATATCACCACCTTCATTAAGTATTGTATTTAAATCATTGCTGCTTATTTGTGCTTGCAAACTCATAATTTCATACTGGCTTACCCCCAAGTGAATAGCTGCTGCACCTAATCCTGTAATCATATAATAAATAAGAAATTTCTTTCCTCCCCATACATTTTCCAATACTTTTCCAAACATCCAAAGGGCAAACATATTAAAGAAAAGGTGGGTGAAATTGCCATGCATAAAAAGGTGAGTAATGAGTTGGTGGGGCATAAATTCGGCTGATTGAAATTGATGAAGCCCAAAAAACCGATACATATCAAAGCCCATACCATCCAATGTGATGGTTGCTAAAAAGAATAATCCATTTATAATGAGCAAGTTTTTTACTACTTCTGGTAACTGCCTGAAATTTCCTGGTCGATAATCCATGCTAAAAGTGTTTTGTAATATCTTCTAAAGATAAATTAATTATAGTTGTTTTCCCACTTGGACAAATGCTTGGTAAATTGCAAGCAAACAAATTACTTATAAGCATCTTCATTTCTTCCTGTTCTAAGCTCTTCCCCTTTTTTATTGCAATGTTTTTGGCTAACACTTTTGCTATTTTCACTTTTGTCGAAATTACCAACTGATTATTATTTTTTTCTTGTTCTAAAATTTCCTCAAAAATAGTCTCCAAATTTCCATCTGCACATTCAGGAGGGATTGAGTTTATTTCAATCTTGTTTTTCCCTTTTAATTCAAATCCGAAACCTAAATTACGCAAAGGTTCTTTCAACTGTATTATTAATAAATAATCAGAATTAGTAAATGTAAGATTATAGGCAAAAGCCAATTGTTGTGATTTTGTTTTTTTGTTTTCAAGCAAGCTTTGATAATATTCAAATAGAATCCGTTCGTGTGCTCTTTGCTGATGTATAATTATGATCCCATTTTCTGTTTCTAACAAAATAAATTGATTGTTGATTTGCAGAAACTGTTTATTCTGCAATTCCGTGTTCCATTTTACTTCTATTTCTTGCTGAATTTTAGTCTCTTTATTTTCTGATACAACATCTCCCCAAGAAAATATCTCGGTAGGTTTTTCTTTTTCGAAAGGATTGAAGTTAGTATCAACTTTTACTTTTGGTTGAGTCAAAACTTTCCCTTGTTCTAAAACAGGAATATCGAATGCTGTTTCCTGATTAAAATCGATAGTTGGCGCTACATTATATTTACCTAAGGAATGCTTAACAGCTGAACGAATAATAGCGTAAATTGACCTCTCATCTTCAAATTTTATCTCTGTTTTTGTAGGATGAATATTGATGTCAATTAATTTTGGATCAATATCTAAATACAAAAAGTAAGAGGGGAAATAATTGTCAGGAATTAAGCCGTCATAAGCTTTTTTAACAGCATGATGTAGGTAGGGGCTTTTGATAAATCGGTTATTTACAAAAAAGTATTGCTCTCCCCGCGTTCGTTTGCAAAACTCTGGCTTTCCTATAAAACCACTCAAATTTACCAAAGTTGTTTCCTCCTTAATCGGTACCAATTTTTGATTGCTTTTCGCCCCAGTTACATTCACAATTCTTTGTCGTTTGTTCGACTTCTCTAAGTGGAAGTGTTCTACATCATCTAAATACATACTCATCTTAATGTCAGGATTTGCCAAGGCAATTCGGCTAAACTGTTCCATAATATGCCTTGTTTCCACTTTGTCCGATTTTAAGAAATTCCTGCGAGCTGGTACATTGTAAAATAAATTTTTAATGGAAATTGAAGTACCGTTTGAACAGGAGCAATCATCTTGTTTTTTCACTTGGTTTCCCTCAATAAAAATATGTGTGCCTAACTCTTTATCTGTAAGTTTGCTTTTCATTTCAATATGTGCTATTGCCGCCATGGATGACATTGCTTCCCCTCTGAATCCCATGGTTTTTATAGCAAACAAATCATCTGCTTTATTTATTTTTGAGGTAGCATGTCTTTCAAAACTCATCCGAGCATCTGTTTCACTCATCCCACAACCATTATCTACTACTTGTAAAAGTGTTTTACCTGCATCTTTTATGTAAAGTTTAATTTTTGTTGCACCAGAATCTAAGGCGTTTTCTAGCATTTCTTTCACAGCAGAAGCGGGGCGCCCAATAACCTCTCCGGCTGCAATTTGGTTTGCCACATGTTCAGGAAGTAATTGAATAATATCCAATGCGTATTTTTTATGATAAAATTAAATAGGTTAACAAAAGTAAGGCAATAATGATAAAAATTATTCTTTTTGATCTGTTTCCTGTTGCACTTTTTTGTTTTTTTCTGTCAAAAAACAAACCTTTTGTTCTTTTTCCATCTTTTTTGAGTTGTTCCAATGCTTCTTTCCTTTGATCGTAATACCTTGGTTTATAGTCAAATAATTTTGATTTAGGTATTTTAAAAAAGGAAGGGATTCTTGGCGCTTGCATTTCACAAAATTAAGTAAATATTCATTTTATCGAATAGAAAAAGACTTTTATAATTGTTCATAATTGACAAATTCTAACTTCTATTAAAAAACATAAATCTTTATTTTTACCAACTGTGATGAATAAAATTTTTCTACAATGTACTTTCTTGATGCTTTTGGCAACTTCAACTTTTGCACAAAGCTTTTGGAAGCCCGTTTTCCATTCCCAAAATACACATTGGGCAGATAGCATTATGGCAAATCTTTCAGAGGAACAACGCATTGCACAACTTTTTATGGTAGCGGCATATTCTAATAAAGATAATGATCATAAGGAGCATATTTCAAACTTAATCAAAAACTATAAAATAGGTGGATTGATGTTTTTACAAGGAGGACCTGTTCGGCAAGCAAATCTTACCAATTATTTTCAATCTCTTTCCAAAACGCCACTTATGATTGCATTGGATGCCGAGTGGGGTCCTGCCATGCGATTGGATTCTGTTATGTGTTTTCCTTGGCAAATGACTTTGGGCGCTATCCAGGATGATGATTTGATTTATAAAATGGGAGAGCAAATCGCAAAACAGTGTAAATTACTTGGAGTGAATATCAATTTTGCACCAGTTGCGGATATTAATAGTAATCCAAAAAACCCTATAATTGGGAATCGCTCTTTTGGTGAATCACCCCAAAAAGTATCAAAATTTTCTGCCGCTTATATGCAAGGAATGCAAGACAATGGTATTTTGGCTTGTGCTAAGCATTTTCCAGGACATGGCGATACCGATTCTGATTCTCATAAAACACTTCCAGTAATTCGTCATAGTAAATACCGATTAAACAAAACAGAAATTGTGCCGTTTAGGTATCTTATTACAAAAGGATTAGGGTCTGTGATGGTAGCTCATCTTAGAATTCCAGCAATTGATGTTACTGAAAATCTAGCATCTTCACTATCTAAAAAAGTAGTAACAAATCTACTTAAAAAAGAATTGGGTTTTCAAGGTTTGGTTTTTACAGATGCCTTAAATATGAAGGGGGTGAGTCAATTTTTTGAGGCAGGAGAGTTAGATGTAAAAGCTTTACTTGCCGGAAATGATATTTTACTCATGTCGGAGGATGTGCCAATAGCAATAGAGAAAATAAAAGAGGCGATTTTGGAAGGTAAAATCACGCAAGAGGAAATTGACAATAGATGCAAGAAAATATTGATGGCAAAAAAATGGATGGGTTTAGATCGTATTACTCCTATCAATACAGAATCTTTAATAGACAAAATCAACAGTTCTGAATCGGAATTAATTAACAGGCAATTAGTTGAAAATTCACTTACGCTTTTACAGAATTATGAAAACCTCATTCCACTTCAGCGCTTAGATACTTTAAAAATAGCAGCCATTACAATTGGAGAAAATTCAGAACATTTTACCAATATGCTTTCCAATTATGCGCCCATTACTCATTTTTCCATTGATGAAAACCCTAGCTCAGAAATACAAAGAGAACTCTTGGATAAACTGATAGGATTTAATTTGGTAATTGTCAGTATTCATCAATCCAATAAAAGCCCATGGAGAACACATAAAATTACAAGAAATACAGATTTGTTTTTGCAAACCCTTGCTATTCAGTCCAAAGTTGTTGTGTCTGTTTTTGCTAACCCTTATTCCATTAATAATTTCCTTTTTACCAACAATTTTGATGGATTTATAATGGCTTATCAAAATAGTGAAATAGCACAAGAACTTGCTGCACAATCTATTTTTGGTGGAATTGCCCTAAATGGAAGGTTACCTGTTTCCACTCTACATTTCAAAAATAATTACGGACTAAATACAATAGCATTTCGTTTAAAATATACTATACCAAAAGAGGTGGGGATAAATGAATCTTTGCTTTACAAAATAGATAGTTTGGCTAAAAATGCCATCATGAAGAAAGCAACTCCCGGTTGTCAAATTCTTATTGCCAAAAAGGGTAAAGTTTTTTTTAATAAATCCTACGGATATCATACTTATAATAAGAAAAGAAAAGTAAAAAATACAGACATTTATGATTTAGCATCTATTACTAAAATTGCTGCAACTATCCCCATGCTAATGCAAATGAGTGAAGAAGGAAAATTTAAGTTAAGTTATAAATTAGGTAAATTAAATAGCTCTCTTTACACTACAAATAAAGGGCATTTACGTGTAAAAGAAGTTTTGGCACATCAATCTGGCTTGCAAGCTTGGATTCCTTTTTACAGACAAACAATAGAAAAGGACAAAAGCTTACGAGATACGCTTTATCGCAATAGCTATTCCGCTAAATATCCTATAAAAGTTGCAGAAGAATTATATCTGCATCACAGTTATCCTGATAGTATTTTAAAGCAAGTATTAGAGTCAGATTTGCTAGAAGAAAAAGAATACCAATATTCCGATTTGGGCTATTATATTTTTAAGGACATTATAGAAATAAATTACAGTAATCCACTCCATAAATTAGTAGAAGATAATTTATACAAGAGCTTAGGATTATCCACTATGGGCTATTTGCCAAAAATGAAATTTGATAAAGATAGAATTATCCCTACTGAAAAAGATGATTATTTCAGAGATCAGTTGCTTATTGGTGATGTACACGATATGGGAGCTGCTATGCTTGGAGGTGTGGGCGGACATGCAGGACTTTTCTCTAATGCCAACGATTTGGCAATAATAATGCAAATGTATTTGCAAAACGGCAGCTATGCAAATAAGCAATATTTTAAAGCACAAACCATAAAAGAGTTTACAAAGTGTCAATTTTGCCAAGATGAAAATAGGAGAGGAGCTGGTTTTGATAAACCGGCTTTGCCTGAACAAGAGGGCGGTCCAACTTGTAAATGTGTATCCTATTTGAGCTTTGGGCATTCCGGATTTACCGGAACATTGGCTTGGGCAGACCCTGAAACTGGAATAGTTTATGTATTTTTATCCAACCGAATTCATCCTGATGCCTCCAATAGAAAACTTTTGGATATGGATGTGCGAACTAATATTATGCAAGTAATATATGATTGCCTTGAAACAGAGTAAATATAAAATAGGAATAGTTTGCTATCCTACCTATGGAGGGAGTGGAGTGGTTGCAACTGAGTTGGGTATGGCTTTAGCTAACAAAAATCATGAGGTGCATTTTATCTCTTATTCTCAGCCCTTTCGCTTAGATGTTTTTTCTGATAAAATAAATTTTCATGAAGTAAGCGTTCCTAATTATCCTTTGTTTGAATATATTCCTTACGAACATAACCTTACTGCAAAATTGGTGGATGTGGTTTTGCACGAAAAGTTAAATTTATTGCATGTACATTATGCTATTCCGCATGCCTTTGCTGCACTTTCGGCAAAGCAAATTTTAGCAGCAAAAGGGATTCATATTCCTATTATCACTACTTTACATGGAACAGATATTACACTTCTTGGAAAAGATAAATCTTTTAAGTCGGTCATTGAGTTTGCCATTAATAATTCAGATGTAGTAACGGCTGTTTCCGAAAGTTTGAAAAAGGAAACCTTATCTTCTTTCAATATTAAAAAAGAGATTCAAGTAGTGCCGAATTTCATAGATTCTAACTTATATAAACATGAGAATAATTCTGGCCTAAGAAGAAGTTTTGTTAGGGATGATGAAAAGCTTATTATTCATATTTCTAATTTCAGAAAAGTAAAAAGAGTGCAAGATGTACTGAAAGTTTTTTCTAAAATTCAGAATAAAGTTGCCTCAAAATTAATACTAATTGGGGATGGTCCTGAAAGATTAGAAATGGAGCAATTGAGCAGAAATTTGGACTTATGCGAAAATGTTCGTTTTATTGGCAAACTTAAAGCAGTGGAGAGAATTTTATCGGTTTCAGATTTGTTTTTATTACCTTCTGCCACTGAAAGTTTTGGTTTAGTAGCATTAGAAGCAATGGCATCTCGTGTTCCAGTTATTTCCACTAATACTGGTGGTTTACCTGAAGTAAATATTGAAGGGAAAACTGGCTTTTTACTGGATGTAAAAGATATTAAAAGTATGGCTGAAAAATCAATTGAACTTTTGAGTGATGAGGATAAATTAATGCAATTTAAAGAATGTGCTTACAAGCATGCTATGCAGTTTGATTTACCAAATATTCTACCAATGTATGAAGCTATTTATGAGGATTTAATCAGTAAATCCCAATGAAAAAAATAGGAATAACTGGAGGAATAGGTGTTGGAAAAACTTTCGTAAGTAAGGTTTTTTGTAAGTTAGGCTTTCCTGTTTTTTTTGCAGATATTCAGGCAAAAAAATGTATGACAGAATCTCTTGATTTAAAAAATGCAATCACTATAAAATTTGGTAATGAAATTTATAAAAAAGGAATTTTACAAAAAGAAATATTGGGAGACATAGTTTTTAATGATAGGTTAAAATTAGGACAATTAAACAAATTGGTTCATCCTTTTGTGCAAATGAAATTTGAAAAATGGCAAAAACAACAAACTGCTCCTTTTGTTTTGAAGGAAGCTGCTATTTTGTTTGAAAGCGGTGCGCATATAGGTTTGGATGGTGTAATTTGCGTTACAGCCCCTCTACAAATTAGAATACAAAGGGTGATGCAAAGGGATAATTGCACCAAAGAGGATATTATTAAACGCATGGAAAATCAGATGCCACAAGATAAAAAGGATCAGCTTTCCGATTTTGTAATTGTAAATGATGGGAAAGAAAAATTACTCCCTCAAATACAAGCTATTTGTAAAAAGATTAATGCTCTTTAAGCAATCAAATACCGAATTAGGAAAAATACAATCATCAAATCAAGAAAAAGCAAAATCCCAAAAATCGTTGGATTCAATTCGTATAATTCTATTAATTTTTTCCAAATATTTTTCATCTCAATCTTTTATCTTACATAAGTTATAAGCCAATAAAGCAGGAATTATTGTCCCTAAAATACTTATCCATTGCGGAATAAAACAATTGTTGATTGTGAATTCCCATCCAAGTATATAGCGCAATAAATGCAAGACAGCTACAAGAGTAAAAATAATGTATGCTAGGGTTAATGTTGTTTTTTTATTCATATTAGTAAGTGTACTTAGGTTGCCAATTATTTACTCCTTTTGGTAAGATACTTACAAAATCCCACATATTACAATAGTTATCGCCAGGACCGAAATAGGAGCGGTGATGCACATAAATTTCATTTTTTTTTCTAAAAGAAGCAACTCCTGGAAGCGGATTTCCTTCTTCTCCAACAAATCCTAAATCCTCCCCAAAAGAGTTGTCCTTTCTGCTAAACATATCAAAGATCCATGCTCTATCGCTTCTAATCTTTTGCTGCTGCTGAGGGGTTTCATTAGATACCACTGCAAATGCAGTTCTATCTAAAAGCGGTTTTGCAATACCGTTATAATTATCACCCCAAAGGGTACAATATTTGCAGTGTATTCCCATATAGAAAACAATTATGAGTTCTTCTTTATCTCCAAAAATATCAGAAAGTAAAATATCATTTCCATTCTTGTCTTGAAAAGTATAATTAGGAATTAGCTTGCCTTTTTCACTTGCGATTAATTCTGCTAATTGCTCTTTTTTAGCGGCAATTTCGTCTTCTGCCTTTCTTATTTTAGGATTTGTTTCTGGATGTGAAATGATTAATGGCATTGTAATTTTTTGATAAAATTACAAAATAATTTCCAAAAGGAATTACATCCTCATTTTTTGAAATGCAATTCCTCATCTTTTAAGAATTGGATCTCTTCTCTCTTTTTTACTTCCTTTTCTAAAACTATCGAACCACATTTTAGTGTAAATACTGGCAAACAAGGCACATTCTACATGGCCGAATTTTTTACCCACTCTTCTTAGTTTTACGGAGGTACTTCCGTTTTCTTTCATCTTTTTCTGGGCTACCAATGCATTTTCATACAACACAATTTTATCGGCATTACAATAGCAAAGTTGTATGGGCGATTCAGGTTTCCAATCCATTAAATCATTTTCTTTTAGTGCAGCATTAAATTTAAAATTTGGATTATTTTAATATTCTTCCAGTAAATCAGGATGCACCACATCAGCAGGAATCTCCGGTAATAATGTATTAATTTCATCCATATTGTATTCTCCATTATAAAGTATCGGAACCAAACTATCGTAAGGTGCTCGGAATAATTTAGAATAGTCATCTGTAATATTATAAATCTCATTAATTCCAATCAATAGATAAGGTAAATAGACCGGTTCAGGATAAGGCTTTACCATAACTGTGGCTTGCACGCCCGACATATCGTAAGCACCAGACATAGGGGAAGAAGCGGTTATGCTAAACTGATCTGCATACTCATTTTGCAATTTTTATGAGTAGCCATGCAGGCATGTCCTCCTTGAGAATAACCAGTTAGAAACAATTGCTTATTGATTTTAATTCCAAATTCTATATTTAATTCTTGTATGGCTAAAAGCATATCAATACTTGCAGTAGCTTCACTTTCTGAATTTTGATAAAGGTGAAATTTATCCCCTTTTCCTAGACCAATATAATCAGGTATAATTACCAAATAGCCATCAGCAGCAAAGCCAGCACTTATGGCATTTTCACCTTTAAGATGTAAAGCAGTTTTTCGTAAGGTGCGTGTACCATGAAGATTAATAAGTTGAGATAAGCTTTTTTTAGCATAATTGTCAGGTACAAATAAAAGACCAGAAGCCTTGATTTTACTACCATCATGCCATGAAGTAGTGTAGATGATTTCGTATAGCCTTATCCCGTTACTAATAGGCACTATCCATTGTGAAATTTTATTTTCTTTCCACATTTCTTCTAATTCCTGCTCCGTATAATGATGAATAATGGTGTGCAAAATTAGGTTTTGAGCAATCAATTGTAAGCTTAAAGAAACTCCTATAACCAGGAGTGAAAGGCGTAAGAACATAAAAGAGTTGGCTAAAATTTTTAAAAAGCCAAATGTAATAAAAAACACTATGCACGCATAGTAATTTATTATTTTAATTCCAAAACTACAATATTTTCAACATGTTGGCTTTGCGGGAACATATCTACTGGCTGAATATGAGTGACTTTATAGAGTTCATCCATAAGGGATAAATCTCTTGCCTGTGTAGCAGAATTGCAACTTACATACACTATTCGTTTGACTCCAATTTTCAGGATTTGTTCGACTACTTTTTTATGCATACCATCTCTTGGTGGGTCGGTAATTATCACATCAGGAGTTCCATTTTTAGCAATGAATTCATCCGTAAAAATTTCTTTAATATCTCCAGTATGGAAAGTGCAATTTGTAATTTTATTACGTTCAGCATTTTCGTAAGCCGCCTTTATACCCTCTTCCACAGAATCAATTCCAACCACTTTTTTGGCAGAATTAGCAACATACTGTGCAATCGTTCCTGTTCCGGTATAAAGGTCGTACACCAAATCGTTTTCTGTAATTTTGGCCAATTCTTTTGTTTTTTGGTAAAGGACTTTGGCTTGTTCGCTATTGGTTTGGAAAAAAGATTTTGCCCCAATTTTAAAATATAATCCATCCATTTCTTCCATAATATGATCTTTTCCATTATAACAAATCACCTCTTGGTCGTAGATGGTATTATTTGCTTTCTGGTTTATTATATATAGGAGGGAAGTAATTTCAGGGAAAGAGGTTTTGATGTGCTCCATCAGCAGATTAATACATTTTTTATCATCTTCAAAAAACTGAACTAAAACCATCAAATCATTAGTGGAAGAAGTTCGGATAAGTAAATTTCGTAACAATCCATTTTGATTACGGATATCAAAATAAGTCAAGTTATTTTCATCCGCAAATTGTTTTATAGAAAGGCGAATGGCATTAGATGGCTCTTTTTGCAGATAACAATTATTTATATCTATTACCTTATCAAACATTCCAGGTACATGAAATCCAAGCCCATTTTTGTCAGTAATATCTTCTTTCGAATTTATTTCTTCAAGCGTTAGCCATCTTTTATTCGAGAAAGTAAACTCCAATTTATTCCTATAAAAATATTCCTTTTTACTTCCTAAAATATTTTGATGTGGAGGCAAATCAATTCCTCCAATTCTTTTTAGGTTATTAAGTACTTGCGTTTGTTTGAATTCCAATTGCGATTCATATTTCATATTTTGCCACTTACAGCCACCACAACTTCCAAAATGCTCACATTTTGGCTCTGTTCTTCTATCAGAATAAGTATGGATTTTTTCAATTCTTGCTTCCCAATATTTCTTTCTTCTTTTAAAAACCGTTATATCACAAATATCTCCTGGAACGCCTCCTTGTACAAATATGGCTCTCCCTTCATGTTTAGCTACTGATTTTCCTTTGTTGGCGGTATCAATTATTTCAATATTTTCAATAAGTATTGGCTGTCGCCTGTTTTGTCTTCCCATCTTAGAAACTAAAAATAAGCTTGGCATTTATTTGCCTTGCGGTAAGATAATTGGGTACGGCATATTGTCTGCCGCTAATATCCGATACCCATAGGTAGGAAACCGTATTGTTTATTTGTAATAAGTTGAATACTTCTAAGCTAAGCCAAATGGAATTAAAGTGTTTGAAAAATCCTTTTTTGCGATCACCCTCTTTTATTATTTCTTTTGAAAAACCTATATCTACTCTTCTGTAAGGGGGTATGCGTAAAATATCTTGCTGTTTTTCCGATTTTGGGGGGCCAAATGTAAGCCCAGTGCCATATACTAAATTAAGGTGCATTTTATAGCTAGGATTTCTTGGAATGTAATCCTGAAAAAATAAGGAGAAATTCACTCTTTGGTCGGTAGGGCGGGGAATGAACCCTGCTTCTTTTTGATTGCCGTTTTCATCCGTATAATAGTCGCCAACAATATCTTCTTCTGTTTTCATTACCGACATACTCACCCACGATTCTATTCCAGGTACAAACTCTCCATTTATTTTCATATCAATTCCTGTGGCATATCCGTTTGCAATTTCGTTTGATAGATACCGAATCCGAACATTATCTACCTTATAAGGAATCAAATTCTCCAATTGCTTGTAGTAAATTTCACTTACCCATTTAAAAGGTCTGCCCCAACTGTAAAACAGATAATCAGCCCCTACTATATAGTGTATAGATTTTTGTGCTTTTATCTCCCTATTGATATTCCCCTCAAAATCCCTGAGTTCTTTATAAAAAGCCGGTTGATAATAAATCCCTGCTGCTGCTTTAAAAACCACATCTTTTTCCCAATTTGGAATATAAGCCAATGATACTCTCGGGCTTAAAACCAATTCCTCATTAAAGCTCCAATAGTTTCCTCTAAATCCACTTGTAAGGGAAAAATTACCGATATCCTTAGAGTACTGCAAATAAGCAGAGTTTCTAAAAGAAGATAAATGGATGGTTGTTTTCAGTAAATCATTCACCGATACTATAAGTGGTGCTTGCAATACAGGATCATAACCTACTGAATCAGGAGTGTGAGGCAAAGTAAAGCCAGCAGAATCAATCAAATTCCATTCGCTTATTTTGTCTTCTATTTCTTCCTTTTGTACTCTAAATCCCCATTGAATATTTGCTTCTTTACTATTAAAAATTCCACCATGCTGAAAATTCAATACTGTGGCAGTCAAACTATTTCTGGCATGGTTGATGTAAGTGCCAACTCCTCTGTCGTATTTTACATCCCCAAAATTATCAGAACCCAAACTATTGTCTAACTGATAAAGCCAATATTGCCCCATAATATCAAAATTCTCTTGTTCCAATGTACGGAAAGCAGAAGTAGTAAATTTTAATTGCAATTTATCGTTCGGATGATAGGAACTACTCAGTGCCCCAAAATAAGTTTTGTAAGTATCTATTTCTTGCCCATCAAAATAGATAGTGAGTTTCAGGGCTTCATTCAGGGTTCCAAATTCTGTATCTCTATTTTTAGGTACCATTTGGTAAGTATTGTTAGAAATATTCCCCAAAAAACTCACAGACCAATCTGTACCAATTTCATAATTTATAAAGGTTTGAATATCAGTAAAAACAGGTTTGTAATCGGCTTCTGTATCCAAACTTCCCAAAATATATTGGGTTGTTTTCCTTCTAATACCTGTTAAAAAGGAAAATCTATTATTTTTGCTTTTGCCTTCAAAATGAGCTGATCCACCAAGCAATGAAAAATTAGCTGAGGCCCCAAATCGCTTTGGTGTTTTGTATTTTATATCCAATACAGAGGACATTTTATCTCCATATTTAGCATCAAATCCTCCTGCCGAAAATAGTATGCTCCCTACCAAATCCGGATTGATAAAACTAAGACCTTCCTGCTGACCCGATCGAACCAAAAAAGGACGATATACTTCTATGCCATTTACATATACCAAGTTTTCATCAAAATTTCCTCCTCTTACAGAATATTGCGCACTCAACTCATTGGCTGAACTCACCCCAGGAAGTGTTTTCAGCAGTGCCTCCACACCTCCAATTGAACTTGGAATAATGGCAGCATACTTTGGTTTTATTCTGCTTAGTGTTTTTTTTCTGCTTTGCTTGTCCTGAATTATTATTTCCTCTTTAATAAAACTTTGCTTTATCATTTGTTGGTTCAGCACATAATCTTGCCCCATTTTCAGCATTGGGATTCTGATTTTTATCGGCTTATAGCCAATGAAAGTAAAACTAATTACAAAGGATCGGTTTGCTTTTAAATGGAGTTGATATTCTCCTTTTTCATTGGTGCTACTGCCCATTTGTTTTCCAATTACAGAAACATTTACCGCTTCAATTGGTGCATTGTTTTTATCGGTTACAATGCCTTTCAATGTTTGGGCTAACATTAAATTTGGGATAAAGAAAATAAGTATGAAAATTTGTTTTAGCATTTGGGCTGCAAATTTAATCTTTTCGTTTGAAGTCGCCATTTCTCCATGCTTGAATAAATTTAGCCCAAGCAAAAGGATTTAAGATAGGGATAATAGTAGGATTTCCCATCATGATGTATTGTTGCTGCTCCATATCATTCATAAAGTGCTTGAAATTTTCTTTTCCATCATTGGGCATCTGGGCAATCATAATATCCACAAAAGCATTATCAATATTCTTTTTAGCCCTTGCAATTGCATCATCTGGAATATCAGCCGTTAGGAATGCTTGCTTGAATTGGTCCCTGCTTGGCCAAGGATATACCTTTGTTTCTTTTAGCATTATGTTATCGGTTTCTAATTTTTGCACCACTGTTATAAAGTTCTCTTTCGTTTGTTTAGGTACAATATAAGTTTCCTTTTTAAAGCCCAAACATGAAAAAACTATGGTGTCC
>ERZ813253.350-NODE-350-length-16844-cov-6.839206_pt1 | contig 16844 bp, 13 predicted proteins | sample MGYA00520893_ERZ813253 | MGnify/ENA primary metagenome ERZ813253 (study PRJEB31669, sample SAMD00080414) | marine metagenome | biome: oceanic hadal pelagic zone biome; feature: marine hadalpelagic zone; material: sea water | place: Pacific Ocean:Izu-Bonin Trench...
AACATAACTTTAATTCAATCCAATCTTTTTTGGGAAGATGTAGACGCTAACCTTTCTCATTTTAAAGAATTAATTTCTGATATAAAAGAAACAGATATTATTTTGCTACCTGAAATGTTTAATACTTCCTTTTGTCCAAAGTCCAATCATTTAGCAGAAACTATGGACGGTAAAACAGTTAGTTGGATGAAGGAAATCTCCAATGAAAAAAACTGTGCTATTGCTGGAAGTTTGATGGTAAAGGAAAACGGAAAAGCATATAATCGCCTAGTTTGGATTTCAAAAAATGGAATTATCAAAACTTATGATAAACATCATTTGTTCTCACTTATAAAAGAAGAAAAACATATAGCAAAAGGAGTAGGGAGGTTGATTGTTGAGGTGGATGGATGGAAAATTTGTCCTCTTATTTGTTACGATTTACGTTTCCCGGTTTTTAGCCGTAATGATTCAGATTATGATATGCTTATCTATTTGGCCAATTGGCCGGTAAAAAGAATTGATGCTTGGGATACGCTTTTAAAGGCGCGAGCAATAGAAAATCAGTGTTATACCATTGGAGTGAACAGAGTAGGGGAAGATGGAAATGGCGTTTCTTTTAACGGACACACAAAAGTATTTGATGCTTTTGGAAAAGAGCTATTTTCTGCAAGTGAAAACAAAGAAGAGGTTTTGCAAATTGAAATCAGTTTAGATGATTTGAAGCTAAAAAGAAGACAAATGAACTTTTTGCAAGATAGAGATGATTTTAAATTACTCTAAATCCCACTCTAATTCCAAATCCCAATTGGAACGAATGGTAATTTCAGCCTTGTAATTAATTACTTTTTCGGGCTGTGTTTTGTTTCCCCAATCTCCAGTATTCCAAACCCCATCTTCATTGCTATCTGCAATATATTTTAATTGGTATTTCCCAGGAGTTATATCTAATAAATCATAAGGTTTTGCTGCAAAAATAAATTCGATAATTACTTTTTCGTTTTGTAATAGTTGAAAAACACAAGGAGAATTAGTGGCAGTTATAATTTCCAATTTTCCAAAGGTGATGATCTCCACAAGCAGACTATCTGTTTTACTGCTGTCGGTTAAAGTGCTTAAAGTGTCGGCAATAATACTATCTATTTCAACAATGGGGTCAAAAGCCATAAGTGAAATAAAACTATCTTTTTCAGCATTTATCAATTTGTCAGAAAATGCAATTAATTCTTCCTTATTATAGATAAAATCAAAATCAGTCAAAGCGACAATTTTGAAATCATTAGCTTTCAAATTCGGAAAATGGAAGTTGCCGTTTTTATCTGTTTTTGCAATATAATTAGGCGTCTCTTTAAAAATAATGGAGTCATTTCTGCTTTCTTCAAAAAGCATCACCCAAGCATTTTCAACCACTTCTAAAGTATAGGCATCTTGTAGTTTCCCACTTAATTTTAAGGAATCCACATTTCCAGAGGTAGAAAAGAGCAATTGTAGATCTTCAACAACATTTCCCTCATTTATATCTTTTATGCAATTATCCAAAGACAGCAAATAAGTAGTATTCCTCATCAAAGTATCTTCAATATGCAACTCCAATGATTTGCCCGCTATCTTTTTTACTATGCGTTTTTTTATTGGCGGAGAAATATAAAAATGTTCTTCCCACTGATTAAGTCCAATGTACTCATCAAATAAAAAATAAACTTTTTCTAATTGAGTGCTTTCTTTTCCAACAGATTCAATAATATTCAAAATCTCAGGGGCATCCATGTCCTTTTCACCACCAGTTGGCGCTACCATATTTGCACAACTGCTTAGTAGTAAAACGATAAAAATGGATAGGTATAATTTCATATTACAAATAAACGAATAAACATTAACCAAAAAAAATTAGGCTACCGCAATAGTAACAATACTAACTTTAACATCTTCTACTTCTAATAGTTTCTGCGCACAAGCCTCCAAAGTAGAGCCAGTTGTTATTACATCATCTACCAATAAAATATGTTTGTTTTTTAATTTTTGAGATTCTTTTAAGGCAAATGAATTCATCATATTTTCCCAACGGCTAAATCGTTTTTTTCTTACTTGCGAATCGGTATTTTCAATTCGAATCAAGGATTTGAAATTTTCTTCTAATTGCAAAACTTCATTTACACCTTTTACAATATATTTACTTTGATTATAACCTCTTATTTTTTCTTTTTTCGGATGTAATGGTACGGGCATAATAAGATCAATGCCTTCAAAAAACTTACTATCCCTTATTGAAAAAGCTAATTGTTTCCCTAAAAAAATACCAATTTTTTTTCCTCCTTCATATTTTAATGGATGGATTAACTTTTGGGCATTTCCCTCTTTGTTAAACTGAAAAAGTGCTGCTGCATTTTCAAGTTTCACTCTTCCCCAAAAACGCTTGCTTACCATATTTTCCTTTTGTAAAAAACAATCTGTTTTTGGCGTTTGATGTAGGCACGCTAAACAAATACATTCTTCCTCTTTTAACAGATTCTCATTACATATTAAACATAGCTGTGGATAAAAAAGGGAGACAAAATCCTCCACTATCTCTTTGGTGTTTTCTAAAAGAGTCATAAAACAATATACAAAAAATACAGTCAATAAAAAACCCACCAATTTGGTGGGTTTAATTATTGAGATAAATATCAGCTTATCCGCATTTACTGTATCCGCAACTCATACATTTCAAGCAGCCCTCTTCATACACTAATCCTTCATCTCCACATTCTCCACAGATATTGTCCGATACTTTTGTACCGTTAGGAATAAATGTTTTCAGAGCCCTTACTACACCGCTTTTCCAAGTGTTGATGTTGTCATCATAAAGATTCATTTTCCCAATCAAATCAACAACATAATGTAGAGGCATGCCATGGCGCAAAACACCTGAAATTAATTTTGCATAGTTCCAGAATTCTTTATCAAATGAACGGGACAAACCACCCATTGTTATTTTATATCCTTCCCTATCTTCATACTGAAAATCGTATTGCGTTCTACCGTCTTCTTTTTTTGTTTTTATTACCCAGCCGTATTCTACCGCTTGTGGCACCACAAAAACATCTTCCGTTTTACCAGTAAAAATTTCGTAAGGCCTTCCATTCATTAGTCCAACAACAGCAATCCATTTTTCTTTATTATTTTGGAAACGAACTACTTTGGCATCCAATTTTTTTGGTCGTGATGGTGCACGGGTTTCTTTAAACTCTGTGTTTTCTAAAACACTATCTTTTTTATCATCAACAGCTACTAAAACTCCAGATCGAGAACCATCACGGTAAACTGTAATTCCTTTTAAGCCCTGTTTCCATGAGTCCATATAGATAGCGCTAACCTTTTCAAGCGATACATCATTTGGTAAATTGATTGTAGAACTAATGGAGTGTGTAACATATTTTTGAACCACAGCTTGCATTTCAACTCTTTTATTCCAATCAATTTCAGGGGCAGTTGAACCAGCATAAGGACTTTTTGTAATATCTGTTTCTCCAGTTATATCCATCCATGTTTTTAGGTTATGATGATAAACTGTGAACTCTTGCCACTTATCTCCCGAATCATCAATAAAGTCTACTTTTGCTTCTCTGTCCTGTTCATTCAGTTTTCTTCTTCTTTTGTAATGTGTCATAAATACGGGCTCAATTCCTGATGATGTTTGGGCGAGCATACTTAAAGTTCCTGTTGGGGCCACTGTGCTGATAGAAATGTTTCTTCTGCCATGTTCCATCATTCTAGTATAAACTTCAGGCAATTCTTTTTCCAGCATTTGTACAAATTCAGATGTTTTTTCAATCTTTTTATCAAAGCCAACAAAACTTCCTCTTTCCAATGACATATCGATAGAGCTATCAAATTCTGCTCTACACTTTTCTTTCATTATCTCTTCCACTTTAGCAATTGCTGTATCAGAATCAATTGCCATCCCCAATGCCGCAACCATATCAGCCAATGCAGTAAATCCTAAACCAGTTCTTCTTCCTTCTTTGCCAGTTTTCAAAAGTAATTCCCAAGTTTCTTTTTCTACGCCCTTTATGTTTTCCGGTTCATCATCTTCCTCTACTTTTTTTAAGATCCTGCTAATTGCTTCTGTTTCCAAATCAACTAAATCATCCATTAATCTTTGTCCTTCATAAGTTGCCCTATAGAAATTATCCATATTAAACTTAGCCTCTTTTGTAAAAGGATTTTCTACAAACTTAAAAAGATTGATGGCGATAAGCCGGCAACTATCTCCTCCTTGCATTGCAATTTCAGAACAAGGATTAGTAGATGTGTTTTTATATCCAGGATAAACGGAGGATGTTGAATACCAATGTTGTCTGTCCCAAAAAATTAATCCTGGTTCAGCTGTATTATGAGCGCACTTAATTATAGTATCCCAAAGCTCTTTTGCTTTTATGGTTTTTGTAAATTTTGGATTGTCAGAATCGATTGGCCAACGGTGGGTGTATTCTGTATTATTATCCACGGCTTTCATGAACTCATCCGAAAGGCGAATAGAAATGTTTGCGCCTGTTACTTTTTGCAAATCTTGTTTAATAGTAATAAAATCCTCCACATCAGGATGTGCGATATCCATGGAAAGCATTAATGCTCCTCTTCTCCCATTTTGAGCAACTTCTCTTGTTGTGTTTGAAAAACGATTCATAAAGGAAACAGCACCAGAAGTACTCCCTGCTGCATTAGAAACTTTAGACCCTGCTGGCCGTAGGTTTGAAATATCCACCCCAACACCACATCTTCTTTTAAATAATTGTGCTAATTGTTGGTCAGTATAAAAAACACCGCCATAAGAATCGTGCATTTCAGGCACTACTATACAATTAGAAAGAGAAGCCAATTTATAATGATTCCCAAGCGAACTCATCACACTTCCTTGTGGAATAATATAGCCGAACCTTTTAAATAAATTGTAAATTTTTTCCTCTGTTAGTGGTCCTCTTTGTTGTCCGTATTCCGACAGGAATTTTGCCCCCCCATTTAAATCATAACGCAAAGTGTAATCATTTTCAATCCTTGCAAATTCTTTAGCCATTCGGTTGTGCATATCATCTGGAGAGCTCTCTACAAATTCACCGTCATTATCAGTCATTGCATATTTATTCATCCAGGTAGTAGCAGCTAATTCATCTCCATTAAAATATTCAATGCTTGCCTTTAGTACATCTTCATAAGTAAATGTTTTTGTAGTTACATTTTTTGCAAACACTTCCTCTGTGGCTTTGGTTTTAACTGTCATTTTCCTTTCTCTTATTAAATGGTGTGTATTTGTACTATAAATTAGTTGTTACAATTTTAAGAAAGAATAGGGATGTATTTATAGCAAGTGAAATTGTTTTTTAACAATTTTTTCAACCATACTCAATTTTGGTTGATTTTGAAATGAGTTCACTTTGGTCAAAAAAAGCAGAAATATTTTAGGGGTTTTAGAAGGCAAAAAAAGAGAATCAGATTGTAATAAAATAAATTTATTTAAGCAAGAGTTTTTGACAAAATACTTTCAAACAATTTTCTTCCATTTGTGCTTTTAAGTTCAATGTCAGCAGCTCGTTCGGGATGCGGCATCATGCCAAAAACATTGCGATCTTTATTGCAAACACCCGCAATATTTTTTATTGAACCATTAGGATTTGAATCCTCAGTTATCTCGCCTTTTTCATTACAATATTTGAAAAGAATTTGGTCGTTAGTTTCTAATTCTGCTATTGTTTTTGCCTCTGCAAAATATCGCCCTTCACCATGTGCAATCGGTATTTTTAGTGATTTATCACCTATCATATTGGTTAGAATACTATTATCGGATAGGGTTTTCAGATAAATATTTTTACAAATAAATTTATGATCTGTATTGTGTAAAAGTGCCCCAGGCAAAAGCCCTGTTTCGCACAAAATTTGGAACCCATTACAAATGCCCATCACGAATCCTCCGGCATTTGCAAAGCCAATAATCTCTTTCATTATGGGCGAGAATTTGGCGATAGCTCCCGAACGCAAATAATCTCCAAATGAAAATCCACCAGGCAAAATAATAAAGTCACATTCTTGCAGATTGGTGTCTTTATGCCAAAGTTTTACAACCTCTTGTTTAAGGATGTTTTCAAGCACATAAATCATATCCATATCGCAATTAGAACCAGGGAAAATTACTACTCCAAATCTCATTTTTATTGTTTTTTTATTTAGTACAAAAGTAAAATATTTAAATCGAAATTCGATAATAAACGGAAGCTAATAAAAAAAGAAAGAACAAAATTTCGGTTAATCTTTTTTGTTTTGAATACACAAAAAAGTTTGCGACTATTATACTAATTGGTGTTAGAAGCAAATAATAAGAATTATCAATATTAATAAACAGTAGTAATATAAAGTAAGCAAGAATTATGAAAAAGGATTTTCTGGAACGAATGCTTTTTTTATACATCCAAAATACCAATTCTAGAAATGATAATAAAAGAATAACAATTACAATAGAAAACCAACTAATTTCTGCATAAGATAAGGTGTTAATTGTTGGGATGGAGAGGGAAACCAACTTAAATGTGGGTGTATTAAATATAAATGTCTGGTCCAATAAAAAAGTATATACCCAATAAAAAAGAAATGGGAGAGCAAGTCCAATTAAAGAAATAAGCATGCTCCTCCAACTCATATTTCGAAAGGTAAGAAAAGTAACTATAAATAAAGGGAATAATAATAAAATATCTGAGTAAAAAAGGGCTATTATTGCTAGTAAAAAATTAGCATTAAACACTTGCGAAAATGGCCTATCCTTTTGGTAGGCCGAAAACAAAATATTGAGGTAAAAGAGTAAGAAAAAGGAAATAATCCATGTGTCCGCTTGGATGATAAATGGAGTGCCAAGCAATAAAAAAACAGGAGCCAAAACCAAACTATTTTTCTTTATAACATCTTTTTCATAAATCAAGTTATTAAGTCCAACGGATTGTAAAAGAGGCAGTAATAGCCCTAAAATAAAAATGGTAATTGCCGAAAAAAAGGCGTGCGCATAAACAGCAGTAAGCTTATTTGTAAAAATTGGCAGACACCAAAACAGCAGAGCAAAAGCAATAAAAAAAACAATGGATAAGGGACTTGTCGTTTTTATATTTTTTAGGAACATTTAGGTGGGTTCTAATAATTAATTATTTTTGCCAAAGTATTTTAAATTTATATAATGGATAATTTTTTTTATGGTATTGGTGATTTCTTTGGTTACATTTTTGATTTTATGCCTTCAATAGGGAACAAGATAAATTATTTTTATATAGTTGTAATCTTAACTTTTTTGGTTGTATGGACCTTAAAAATGATAAAACATAAAAAAGATGGGCAGTAGCACGCCTCATCATAAATCAAAGCCAATATCTTTTCGATAGTACTTTTTCTCAAAGTTAATTTTCTCCGAATTAGCGAACGATTTGCTAAGCGCAGCTTCTATATTTTTACCAAAAGAAGTAATTGCTAAAACCCTTCCTCCATTTGTTAAAACAGCATCTTCTTCTTGTTTAGTCCCCGCATGAAAAACGATACTTCCATCAATATCATCTAAGCCACTAATCACTTTCCCTTTTTCATATTTTTCGGGATAACCACCAGAAACAAGCATAATGGTAGCGGCAGTATCTTCATCAATATGTAAATCTTTTTCACTAAAAGTGCCATCTCCAATTCCTTTAAATAAATGCAGCAAATCAGATTTTATTCTTGGAATAACCACCTCTGTTTCCGGATCGCCCATTCGCACATTATACTCTATTACTTTCACATCATTTCCGTTTACAATCAGTCCAATAAAAATGAATCCGTGATACACAATCCCTTCTTCTTTCAGGCCGTGAATGGTTGGTTTTATGATTTCCGTTTCTACTTTTTCAATAAAAAATCTGTCGGCAAAAGGCACTGGAGATATTGCTCCCATTCCTCCTGTATTTAGGCCAGCATCTCCCTCTCCAATTCTTTTATAATCTTTTGCAGAAGGTAAAATTTTGTAGGAAGAACCATCTGTAAGCACAAATATGGAAAGCTCAATTCCATCTAAAAACTCTTCAATCACTACAGTTGATGATGCAGCCCCAAATTTCCCATCAGCTACCATTGCTTTCAACTCATTTTTTGCCTCTTTCAAATCCTCTAAAATTAACACACCTTTACCTGCCGCCAAGCCATCTGCTTTTAAAACATAAGGGGGATTTAGGGTATCTAAAAAAGCAAACCCATCCTCTAAATTATTTTTTGTAAAAGCTTCATATTTTGCAGTAGGAATATTATATTTCTGCATAAACTCTTTGGCAAATTCTTTACTTCCCTCAAGCCTTGCCCCTTGTTTTGAAGGACCAATAACAGTAATGTGTTTTAAATCTTCCGTCTCGTTAAAGAAATCAAAAATACCATTCACAAGAGGATCTTCCGGACCAACAATTAGCATATCAATCTCTTCATCAATGGCTAATTTTTTAATCCTTTCAAAATCGTTAACCTCAACCTCAACATTAGTCCCTAATTCACTAGTCCCAGCATTTCCTGGGGCAATAAATAATTTATTGCACATACTGCTTTTTGCAATTTTCCATGCAAATGCATGTTCTCTTGCTCCACTTCCTAATATTAATACATTCATTTTATATAAATTTACTCCTTTTCCATTACTTGTAATATACCTTCAGTAAGTTCCATATTGTGAAATACATGCTGCACATCCTCATCATCTTCAAACTTATCAATCATTTTCAGAACTGATTTTGATTTATCTACATCAAGTGTTTTGCTAGTGGTTGGTATTCTTTGCAATTCAGCCGAATGCACTTCTATTCTCAATTCTTCTAATTTTTTTTGCATGGCACTAAAGTCCGCAAAGTCAGTATAAACCAAAATAATATCATCTTCTTTCTCAATTTCTTCTAAACCAGCATCAATCAATTCCATTTCAAATTCTTCCATTTCCAAGCCTACATTTTCCAAAGCAATGGTAAACACTCCTTTTCTAACAAAAAGAAATTCCAAAGAACCATTAGTCCCCAAATGGCCACCATATTTACTAAATATTGCTCTGATATTTGCAACCGTTCTGTTGTTATTATCGGTAGTGCATTCTACAAAAACCGCTATCCCATTAGAAGCGTATCCTTCAAAAGCGACCTCCTCATATGATGTTCCGTCCTCACCGCTTGCCTTTTTTATCGTTCTTTCAATGGTGTCTTTTGGCATATTTGTCCCTTTGGCATTTTGCATTGCTGTACGTAATCTTGGATTTGTTTCTTGTTCAGGTCCGCCTGCTTTTACGGCTACTGTTAATTCTTTAATTATTCGAGTAAAAATTTTGGAACGCTTGGCATCTTGTGCCCCTTTTCTGTGTTTTATGTTTGCCCACTTACTATGTCCTGACATATTTAAAGTTTTTCAAAAATAATAATTTAACCATCCAATTTTAGCACTGCCATAAAAGCATTCTGAGGAATTTCAACATTCCCCACTTTCCTCATTCGTTTTTTCCCCTTCTTTTGTTTTTCCAACAATTTCCTTTTCCGAGTAATATCACCTCCATAACATTTTGCCGTTACATCTTTTCGTAGGGCTTTTACCGTTTCACGCGATATAATTTTTGATCCAATTGCCGACTGAATAGCAATGTCAAATTGTTGCCTAGGAATAAGTTCACGTAATTTCATACATATCTTTTTCCCGAAATCATAAGCATGGTCTCTATGTATAAGTGCCGATAGCGCATCTACTTGGTCACCATTTAACAGGATATCGAGCTTTGCCAAATTAGAACGCCTATAATCAAGGGGTTGATAATCGAAAGAAGCATAACCCCTTGAAACGGTTTTGAGTTTGTCATAAAAATCAAAAATAATTTCGCCAAGCGGCATTTCAAAAGAAAGCTCTACCCTATCGGTTGTTAAATAAACCTGGTTTTTTAGTTCCCCTCTTCTTTCAATGCAAAGCGTCATTATCGTTCCCACAAAATCAGATTTTGTAATAATTTGAGCCCTAATGTATGGCTCTTCCACATAATCCAAAATGCTGCCATCCGGTAAATCAGAAGGATTATGAATAGCCAATTTCTCGCCTTTTGTGGTATAGGCAAAATAAGACACATTTGGCACAGTTGTAATTACAGTCATATCAAATTCTCTCTCCAATCTTTCCTGTATAATTTCCATGTGCAACATCCCCAAAAATCCGCACCTAAAACCAAAGCCTAAGGCAGTGGAGGATTCGGGCTCGTAGGTGAGGGAAGCATCATTTAGTTGGAGTTTTTCCATGGAGTTTCTCAATTCTTCATAGTCGTCCGTATCCACTGGATAAATACCAGCAAAAACCATTGGTTTTACATCCTCAAAACCCTGTATGGCATTAGTAGCAGGGTTTTCAACAGTAGTAATGGTATCCCCAACTTTTACTTCCTTTGCCTCTTTAATCCCTGAAATAATATAGCCAACCTCCCCGGCACTCATCTTCTTTTTTGGTTCTTGTTTTAGTTTTAATACGCCAATTTCATCTGCAAAATACTCTTTTCCAGTGGCAATGAACTTAACTTTTTCCCCTTTCTTTATCTCTCCATTTAGTATTTTGAAATAGGCCTCAATCCCTCTAAAAGGATTGTAAACTGAATCAAAAATCATTGCTTGAAGGGGTTTGTTTATATCGCCATTTGGCGGAGGAACCCTTTCAATAATTGCCTTTAAAATATTTTCAATCCCAACTCCTGTTTTTGCACTTGCAGAAATTATTTTATCTTCTTCACAGCCAATTAAATCTATGATTTGATCTGCAACTACTTCCGGTTCTGCTGAGGGTAAATCCACTTTATTAATAACAGGGATAATTTCCAAATCATTTTCCAAAGCCAAATACAAATTGGAAATAGTTTGTGCCTGAATTCCTTGTGCAGCATCCACTATAAGCAAAGCGCCTTCACAAGCCGCAATAGATCGAGATACTTCATAAGAAAAATCGACATGACCAGGAGTGTCAATCAAATTAAGCGTGTATTCTTCATTTTCAAATTTGTATTTCATTTGAATGGCATGGCTCTTTATTGTAATTCCTCTTTCACGCTCCAAATCCATATTGTCTAAGAATTGCTCTTGTGCATCTCTTTTGGAAACCGTACCAGTAAATTCTAATAACCTATCAGCAAGGGTGCTTTTCCCATGATCGATATGAGCAATAATGCAAAAATTTCTAATCTTTTTCATGAGGGGCGAAAATACATTTTTTTGTTTTAGATTATGCTTGAATTTTGGAACTTAATATTACTTTTTTTTCTGTAATAATAAGGCGAGAGTTTATACCGAATACAATGGCATTATTATCATCCATATGCCCAGCCGGGAAATCAAAACAAATAGGGAAATCAAAACTTTCAAGATGTTCTAAAATAATCTGCTCAGACGTTTTCCCGAAAGGAATATCATTATCGTTCATCTCACTCATTCCTCCAATTATTAAGCCTTCCAGATTGTCAAACTTCCCATTTCGTTTTAGGCTGATGATCATTCTGTCAATGTGATATAAATACTCATCCAAATCTTCAATAAAAAGTATTTTTTTATTTGTATCAATATCCGATTTTGAGCCCAACAAAGAATACAAAATAGACAAATTCCCTCCAACTATTTCTGCTTCAACACTTCCTAATTTATTAAAGGGATGCGTTTTGCATTTTATATTATTTTCTAATCCAAAAAGAGATTTTCTCAAACTTTGAATTGCTTTATCTGTGTTGGTAGAAAAATTTATTGGCATAGTAGCATGCATACTTGCAATTCCTAAAGTATTTAAATGCGAATGTAAAACCGTAACATCACTATAACCCACAATCCATTTCGGATTTTTTTTCAAAGAAGAAAAATCAATATTGTCAATAATCTGAATACTTCCATAGCCGCCTCTTGCGCACAAAATGGCTCTTATTGATTCGTCATCAATCATACTTTGAAAATCAGCCGTTCTTTGATGAACAGTCCCTGAAAACTGATTGTCCACTTCTAATAAATTGGTTCCTAAAACCACTTCCAAACCCCAACTTTCCAAAATATGAATAGCTGGATTTAACTCTTCCAAAGAAATTTTTCGAGCAGTAGAAATAATTCCAATTTTATCTCCTTTTGTTAATTTTTTCGGAATAATCATTTATAATGTTGATTCGTTTGTTGCTTAGTTTAATATCTCACATCTATTTTCTAATAACTAAAACTTATATTTGCGAAAATAATTTTTTTCTGATAGAAATGAGCACAAAAAGATATACAGTTACATCAGCACTGCCTTACGCCAACGGACCTTTACATATTGGACACATTGCGGGCGCCTATTTGCCTGCAGATATTTATGTAAGGTATTTAAGAGGAAAAGGGCATGATGTTGTCTTTGTTTGTGGCTCGGATGAGCATGGTGCAGCCATTACTTTACAAGCAAAAAAAGAGGGGGTATTGCCACAAGAAATAGTTGACAAATACCACAACATTAACAAAAAAGCATTTGCAGGTTTTGGAATTGATTTTAGTATTTACCATAGAACATCCGACAAATTACACCATGAAACTGCACAGGAATTTTTCAAAACTTTGGCACAGAAAGGGGTATTTACTAAAAAAACAGCCGAGCAATTTTATGATAAGGAGAGTAATCAGTTTTTAGCTGACAGATATATTTCTGGGCAATGTCCAAAATGTAATGCGGAAGGAGCGTATGGCGATCAATGTGAAAAATGTGGTTCGGCCCTAAGCCCAAATGAATTAATAAACCCAAAATCAACATTGAGTGGAAATACGCCTATTAAAAAAGAAACTACCCATTGGTATTTACCAATGCAGAACCATGAAAATTGGCTAAAACCTTGGATTGAAGACGGAATGTTAGAAGGAGAAAATCATCATGATGCAAAAGCATGGAGGAGTCAAGTTTTAGGACAATGCAAATCATGGATTGATGGCGGACTTAAAGCAAGAGCAATGACTCGTGATTTGGAATGGGGAGTAAAAGTTCCTATTGAAGGAGCTGATGGAAAAGTACTTTATGTATGGCTGGATGCTCCTATCGGTTACATTTCAGCAACAAAACAATGGGCAAAGGATAATGATAAAAATTGGGAAGATTATTGGAAAGATGAAAATACAGAATTAGTGCATTTTATTGGCAAGGACAATATTGTTTTCCATTGCATTATTTTTCCAATTATCTTAAAAGCACACGGGGAATATATACTCCCAACTAATGTACCAGCCAACGAATTCTTGAATTTGGAAGGTGAAAAATTATCTACCTCAAGAAACTGGGCAATTTGGCTCCACGAATATTTAGAAGATTTCAAAGGACAAGAAGACGCACTTAGATATGTACTTTGTGCTACTGCCCCTGAAAGTAAGGATACAGATTTTACATGGAAAGATTTCCAAGCCAGAAACAACAATGAATTGGTTGCCATCTTTGGAAACTTTATCAATCGTGTGGTGGTATTAACCAATAAATATTGGGAAGGAAAAGTGCCTGCCCAAAATTCTTTGGAAGATTACGACAATGAAGTTATAAAAAAGCTAAAAGAATTCCCACAGAAAATTGGAGTCTCAATCAAAAAGTTCCGATTCAGAGAAGCATTGGTAGAATTCATGAATTTAGCAAGGTTAGGAAATAAATATTTAGCCGATACTGAGCCTTGGAAATTGAAAAAAACAGATGAAAGAAGAACAGAAACAATTATGAATATTGCTATGCAAATTGCTGCTTCCTTAGCTATTTTATCTGAGCCTTTTATGCCCTTTACTTGCAAAAAATTAAAGGAGATGCTTGCATTAAACAATGTGGGATGGGAGGATGCTGGAGGAAAAATTATTAGTGACAATCATAAAATAAATAAAGCAACACTTCTGTTTAATAAAATTGAAGATGATGTGATTAAAGAGGCAATCGCTAAGTTGAAAAACAAGTTATAAATTTATTAATAAAAATTCTTAACTTTGCGTGCAAATTTTAAAAAATGAAATTATGAAAAAACTACTCCTTTCTATCTGCATATTGTGTTTAGGTAACCTAATTTTAGCACAATGCAATGGTCGTTATCAAACCGAAATATTTAGCAATACGGATGTTGCAACCGTTAACTATTCTGACGTTTACACAGGATTGGAGCACACAATGGACATTTACACCCCAACCGGCGATACGGTAAGCAATCGTCCGGTTATTTTTTATTTGCATGGTGGGGCATTTTATAGTGGTGATAAATCAATGACTGATTGTATTGATTTTTGCAAGGCCTTTGCAAAAAGGGGCTATGTGGCCGTTTCATTAAATTATCGACTGGCAAATATTATTTCTTTTTTAACGAGTAATACCGAGCAATATAAAGCCGTGCTAAGATCAGTAGCAGATTTAAAGGCTGGAGTAAGGTTTTTAAGAAAGGATTTTGCAATTGGCGATACTTATGGCATTGATCCAAACACTATTTTTGTTGGAGGCTATTCGGCTGGGGCAGTTGCTGCATTACATACTGCATATATTGATAGTATATCCGATTTGTCCGCAACTATTCAGGCACTAATGCCGACTATTGGTGGCACATTAGAAGGAGATGCTGGGAACAACGGTTACTCATCAGAGGTTACTGCAGTTTTTTCTTTTGCTGGGGGGATTAATAATCTAGCTTGGATTGACGCCAATGATGAACCATTGGTAAGTTGCCAAGGAACTGCTGACAATACGGTAAGTTATAACTGTGCGCCAGCACTTAACAACCCTAATATTTTAACCCTTTGCGGTTCAGGAGAAATGCATCCCAAAGCCGATAGTGTTGGCCTTTTAAACGTCCATCTGAGCTTTAATGGAACAGATCATTCATGGGCTGCAAGCGGAAATTCTAATAATAAATTTATACAGGCAATAACTTTTACTAGTGACTTTTTATATAATCTTTTACCCTGTAATCAAACGACTTCTATTATTACATTTCCCAAATACGAAAAAACGCTTATTCGAATTGTAGATGTTTTAGGAAGAAAAGCATCACTAATTTATAACGCTCCACTGTTTTACATCTATGATGATGGAACGGTAGAGAAAAAAATAATTGTACAATAATAAGAAGCCCCATAGTTCAACGGATAGAATAGAAGTTTCCTAAACTTTTGATCCAAGTTCGATTCTTGGTGGGGCTACAATTACCTTTATCTTTCTTAATCAATTTTTATCAAAAACGCAATGTTAATCATATATGCTTTGCATTCTTAAAAGTTATAATAAAATTTAATTAACTTTGCAAAAGCTGAATTAAGCAAAAACTGTTAACGAAACTGTCTACAAATGACTGCTAAATTTTATTTAAGAGATAAAAATGCCAAAGGACTTACTTCAATATCATTATATTTTCAATACAATAACAATCGGTTAGTATACCCCACTAAACAAAAGATTAAGCCATCTAATTGGAATTTTTCTAAATGTCGTTCAAAATCAAGTTATGCAGGCGCTACAGAATTAACTACATTACTTGAGAAAATTGAGAACCTGGTGAAAGAAGGGTATAGAAAAGGGCTAATTGCGAATAAAACAATAACAAATGAATATTTACGTGCTTATCTGAATGAGCATTCAACCATAAACAGCAAGGCAAATTCATTTTTTAATTCTCTAGATGAGTTTATAGCTACTAATAAGATTACAAAACAACCAAATACTATAAAGAAGTATCACACACTTAAAAAACATCTTTTGAATTTTGAAAGAAGTAAGAGAAAGTCATTAACTTTTGATACAATTAATCTTAAGTTTTATGATGCTTTTCTATCCTATTTATTAGATGATTTAAAGCACGTCAACAATACTGCTTCCAAATACATAACAACTCTAAAAACTTTTATGACTTGGACTTTAGAAAGAGATTATCATAATAATACAGAGTATCAAAAGTTCTCTGCAAAAGAAAAATCAGCAGATATAACTTATCTGACAGATGAGCAATTAACTTATTTGAATAATTTAAAAATAGAAAACCCATCATTAGCACTTGTAAAAGATTACTTCTGTTTAGCGTGTTTTACAGGAATGCGTTTTTCTGAAATTGAAGAAGTTGAAAAGGGATTATTAAGAACAGACAGTTTATTTTTAACAGCTAAAAAAACAAAAGAAAAAAGAGAGATACCATTAAATGACTATGCTAAACAATTGCTTGAGAAATATGATTATAACATAAAGATATATACAAACGCCACAACTAACAGACTATTAAAGAAAATTGGAAGATTAGCAAACTTTAATGTAGAAGTAATCTTAAAAAAATATAGAGGTGCAGATACCATTGAGATTAGAAAACCACTTTCAGAACATCTTACTTTCCACCTAGGGAGAAGAACCTTTATCACTTTATCATTGGAGAAAGGAATTCGACCTGAAGTATTAATGGAAATTGTTGGTCAAAAGGACTATAAAACAATGAAGAAATACATAAAGATTACCCAAACTGTTAAAAAAACTGAAGTTAATAAAGCGTGGGGCAAAACTGAAAAGCCCAAAAGGATTATCAAAGAGGATTTGAGTGATGATGTTCCCCGAACTTTTTCAGATTGGTTAAAATCAAAAAAATAAACTTACTCTTTATTCTCTCCAATATTAAAATGAATACTTATTGGTTCTATGTCAGAAGTTTCAAAGTCGGCAGGTTTTACTTTTCCTATAGCGTAGGGGAGTAGTTTAGTTATTGCGTTTATGTAGTCTAGGGGGCTTGTTATTTGATTTAGCATTTCGCAAATCTTGTTTGTGTCTATGGCTTGGGTTATTTGTTCGCGAATTTCCTGTGTAACTTTGTTTAGAGAACCTTTAGGTCTTCCTACAGGGTTTCCGCTTTCTCC
>ERZ813253.351-NODE-351-length-16823-cov-4.282343_pt1 | contig 16823 bp, 13 predicted proteins | sample MGYA00520893_ERZ813253 | MGnify/ENA primary metagenome ERZ813253 (study PRJEB31669, sample SAMD00080414) | marine metagenome | biome: oceanic hadal pelagic zone biome; feature: marine hadalpelagic zone; material: sea water | place: Pacific Ocean:Izu-Bonin Trench...
ATTCATGACACTTCTGAATGTACTGCAGTTCTTATCTATGATGCATTTAAGAAACAATTACCAGAACATTCTACGTTTATTGCTGCATGTGCTGCAGTCACGGATTATATGGAAAACAAACCAATAGGTTCAAAACTTTTACAAATATATGATAGACAATTTGCCTTGATAAATGCTACCGTCTTAACATACAATATAGTTGGACATCAAAATGATCTAGACTATCTTTATTATTTGGTTGATGAACTGTCAGAATCAAAATTTCCACATGAAATTCCAAACACATATGAATTTGCCCAAATTCAAGTGGGGAAACTTGCTGAAATTATATCAAAAGTCAGGGAATCGATGAAAATGTCAAAAAATCTTGGTCATATGGAAGTTCTTGATTCAGGTGCAAGTGGTGCTGCTAACTTTGTGCTTGGTTTTTCTGGAAAAGATGCGGCTATTACCTATAAGGAACGCGTTGATAAGGGAATTTATGCAGTATCTGTACGAGGGTCACCCTCATGCAAAACTCATCTAGGCAAATTAGTATCTTCTATTGCTTCTAAATTAGGTGGTTCTGGAGGAGGGCATGACAAAGCATGTGGGGCTGTAATTCCAAAAGATAAGATGAAAAAATTTTTGCGTGAAATGGATTCACAGCTTAGCAATAGCTAGACAAAAGCAAATGGTCCATCATACACCTTTGAGTCATATAGTTCATGATTTTTTCTTTCAGTTATATTCAATTTCAGCCAAAAACCAAAGCAGTGTAAATAATTTCACTAGATTTTGTACAGATATTTACAACTGAGAGTGCCTTACTAAATCTAAACTATATTCTAGGTAATTTAGATGAATATGGCTCCACAGGAACTAGAAAAATCTGCCAGTCAATATGCCACTAATGCGATAAAATATGATTCACAAGGGGCACGCGGGATGGCAATAACACATTATCAAAAGGCGTCAGAATCATTGCACAAATTAATGCGCCTTTATCCGGATAGCAAACTAAACAAAATCTATGCAGTACGTATGAAATCATATCAAGATAGAATAAAAGCATTGCAGACTACGCAATTTACTGATGCTGAACCAGTAGTTGATCCCACAGCGTCACAGGGAGAGCAGAAAACAAGTCTTGCAAATCACATAAAAAATAATTTCGATGATATGGTAATGAAAGAAAAACCGGATGTTAGATGGATTGATGTAATTGGTATAGATGATGCCAAAAACGCCTTACGTGAATCAATAGTTTATCCAACTAAAAGACCAGATTTATTTCCCATAGGTTGGCCAAGAGGAATTTTATTGTACGGTCCACCCGGTTGTGGTAAAACAGTTCTTGCGGCTGCAACTGCAAATGAACTTGATGGCTATTTCATCAATGTTGATGGTTCATCTATGATGAGTAAATGGCTAGGTGAGGCAGAAAAAAATGTTTCAAGATTATTTAAAATGGCTCGTAGTTATGCTGAGAGAGAGAGTAAACCTGTAATTTTATTCATTGATGAACTTGATTCACTTTTAGGTGAACGAACAAATGAGATTGGCGGTGAGGTAAGAAGCAGAAATCAATTTTTGACAGAGCTAGATGGAATTAACGGCAAGGGAAAGAATATCAAGTTATACGTAATTGGTGCAACAAACAAACCTTGGAGTCTTGATCTTCCATTTTTACGTAGGTTCCAAAAAAGGATCTACGTTTCTTTGCCAACACTTGAAGCTAGAGAAAAACTTTTTGTACTTTACACAAATCCGCTAAAACTAGACGGTAGAGTACGTTCTCACACTTTGGCATCAATTTTTGATGGATATAGCGCAAGTGATATCAAGGATATCTGTCAGGCTGTTCAGCTTAAAGTTGTGAATGAACTGTTCAGTAAATCTGATTACAAAGAACCAGTAGCTGGCGAAAATCCATCCGAACCACGTGACATATCAATGAAGGATTTTAGAGAGACCATATTAAGAAGAAAACCAAGCGTCTCCATGGATATGATTAGGGCATATTACAAGTGGAGCGAACAATTCAAAGCATTATAATTGTAAGATTTATCAAAATTCCACATTGATTATTTTTTACAAAAACTTAAATTCCCTTTTTAGATCACTTTTCGAGGGTTACAATAACCATAAAAGAATCCAAACACGCAAACAAGTTTGGAAAACTGATCTTAAGTGATGGCTCTGTTTTCGATGGAATGGGATTTGGTTATTCTGGATTAACTTTTGGTGAAATTGTATTTAATACAGGAATGGTAGGTTACACCGAAACACTTACAGATCCTTCTTATTCTGGTCAAATTGTCACTCTAACTTATCCACTAGTGGGAAATTATGGTGTTCCTGATCCTACACTCAAAGCGGATGGATTATCCAAGTTTTTTGAATCAGATAAAATTCAGGTTCGTGGTCTAGTAGTTCATGAACTATCCCTACTCGCGAGCCATTGGAATCTTACTCTGACCCTTGACGAGTGGTTGTATAATGAAAAAATTCAAGGGATTTCTGGTATTGATACACGAGAATTAACGAAAAAACTAAGGGAATCAGGAGTTATGATGGGCGCATTGGCTATTTCTGATAGTGAAATAGATGAAAATGATATTAAAAACAAGTTAAAATCTGCACCAAATTATAATCATGAAAAATTCATGAATTCGGTCTCTACTAAGAAAGTGGAGAAATTTGGAAACCAATCACAGAATGTTGTTCTAATTGATACCGGTGCGAAGAATGCAATAATACGAAATATTCATGATATAGGATATAATACTGTGAAAGTTCCGTGGGATACAAGTATTGAAGAAATTCTAAAACATGAACCAAAAGGTGTTGTAATAAGTAATGGTCCGGGGGATCCTGAAAATTGCCTAGAGACTATTTCTACCGCCAAATCATTAATTGAAAAAAATATTCCTACATTAGGAATTTGTCTTGGCGCACAAATTTTGGCAGTAGCAGGCGGTGCTCAAACATACAAACTAAAATATGGACATAGGGGACAAAACAAGCCCTGTGTAAACCTAGATAACAATCAGGTTTATGTTACTAGCCAAAATCACGGTTATTGTATAAATCCAGATTCGTTAAACAACACTGAATTTGATTTATGGTTTTCTAATGTTGACGATAAAACTGTAGAAGGTGTTAAGCATAAAAATAAAAAATGTATTGCAGTTCAATTTCATCCGGAGGCATCACCGGGACCTTACGATTGTAAATTCATTTTTGATGAGCTGAAAAATATCATGGAGGAGGGAAAAACTGGGAAAACATGAGACGTTAGAAAAAATTCTTGTTCTTGGTAGTGGGGCTATTAAAATCGGAGAAGCAGGCGAAAGTCGATAAACCGACCGTCAATTCGACTACTCCGGAAGCCAATGCCTCAAAGCAATCCACGAGGATGGACTCAAGAGCATTCTAATTAATCCAAATATTGCGACGATTCAAACTGACACTAGGTTTGCTGATCAGGTCTATCTTTTGCCAATCACTCCAGAGTATGTAGAGTCAATTATTGAAAAAGAAAGACCTGATGGTATTATGTTAAGCTATGGTGGTCAGACTGCGCTAAACTGTGGTGTAAAAATTGATGAATCTGGGATACTAAAAAAATACGGCGTTTCAGTTTTGGGTACTCAAATTCCAGGAATTATAGCAACAGAAGACAGACAGAAGTTCAAGGACTCGATGATTAAATGTAATGTACCAATTTTAAAAAGTAAAACAGTTCGTACATTTGATGAGGCAAAAAAAGCAGCAAAAGAATTAGGCTATCCTGTAATCGTTAGAGTAGCATACACACTTGGAGGAAAGGGTGGTGGTGTTGCATTTAATGAGATAGAACTGTATGAAATTACTGGTCGTGGTCTCGCAGCAAGTCTTGTTGGGCAAATACTAGTTGAAGAGTATGTTGGCAATTGGAAACAAATTGAGTATGAAGTTATGCAAGACTATTCAAAAAATAGTGTCATAGTCTGTAATATGGAAAATGTTCTTTCAATGAAGGTTCATACTGGTGATAACATAGTAGTTGCACCATCTCAAACAATAGATAATCATGAATACCATATGTTGAGATCTGCAGCACTGAGAGCAACAAAACAGGTTGGAATTGTTGGTGAATGTAATATTCAATTTGCATTAGATCAATCTTCATGTGAGTATGCGGCTATTGAGATTAATCCTAGACTTTCACGTTCTTCCACTTTGGCAAGTAAAGCAACTGGTTATCCATTAGCATATATGTCTGCTAAGATAGGACTTGGTTATTCATTACCGGAATTAGTTAACACTATCACGAAAAAAACCACTGCGTGTTTCGAACCAGCACTTGATTATATAGTATGCAAACATCCAAGATGGGATTTTACAAAATTTGAACTTGCTAATAGGAGTCTAGGTCCTACAATGAAGTCTGTTGGCGAAGTAATGGCGATTGGGCGAAACTTCGAAGAAGTACTGCAAAAATCAATTAGGATGCTTGATATCGGAAAGGATGGACTTGTTTTAAACCGTCAAAACGGCGAATCGTTTGATGAGGAACAAATTGAGGAACGTCTACAAACTCTTGATGATAATATATTATACTATGTTGTAGCTGCACTCCGTAAAGGCATATCAATTGAAAAAATTTACCGTCTTTCATCAATTGAACCATGGTTCTTAGAAAAAATTAATAACATTGTTGAGATTGAAACAAGATTAAAATCATCACCACTAAATCAAAAACTTTTATCGACTGCAAAAAAATTTGGATTTTCTGATAAGCAGATTGGCCGAGCTGTTAATAAAGAGGAATTGGAAGTAAGAAAAATTAGAAAAGATTTTGGTATTATACCAGCAGTTAAGCAAATTGATACACTAGCAGCAGAGTGGCCCGCAGAAACTAACTATCTCTATCTTACTTATGGTGGAACAGAGAATGATATTTCTATTGCAAGTGTAGATAGGGGAATTATAGTTCTTGGTGCGGGTCCTTACCGAATTGGAAGTAGTGTAGAATTTGACTGGGGAACTGTGAACATGGTTTGGGGTCTTCAGGATGGTGGCCAAAAAAATATTATTGTAGTAAATTGTAACCCTGAAACTGTATCAACGGATTATGATATATGTAATCGACTTTATTTTGAAGAACTTACACTTGAAAGAATTTTAGATATATCCGAATTTGAAAGACCAAAAGGTATTGTGACATCTGTTGGCGGTCAAACGGCAAACAATCTTGCACCAAAGTTAGCTGATAGTGGAATTACCCTTATTGGAACAAAGGCTGTGGATCTGGATAGGGTTGAAAACCGTTCAAAGTTTAGCCAGGTTTTGGATAGACTTCATATAAGGCAGCCATCTTGGCAAGCATTCACCAACATTACTGATGCTAAAAACTTTGGATTAGAAGTTGGTTATCCTATATTGGTAAGACCGTCATATGTGCTTAGCGGTGCAGCTATGAAGGTAGTTTGGTCACAGACTGGACTTAAAAAATTTGTTGATGAAGCAACAACATTATCACCTGATCATCCTGTTGTAATTACAAAGTTTATGCTTGACGCATTAGAAGTTGACGTAGATGGAATTTATGATGGAAAAAATATAGCAATTGGCGCAATAGTTGAACACATAGAAAGTGCAGGTGTTCATTCTGGCGATGCAATGATGTGTATACCACCTTGGAGATTAAGCAATAAGATTATTGAGAACATTACTGATTCTACAAACATAATTGTTAAAGAATTCAACATTAAAGGACAGTTTAATTTACAATTTTTAGTACAAAACGAGCAAGCATATGTCATAGAGTTAAATGTTCGTGCATCTCGTTCTATGCCATTTGTTTCCAAGTTTATTAAATTAAACATGATTGGCTTGGCTGCGAAGGCAATATTAGGAAAAGATATTCCAAATATACCTCAAGATATGTGGTTGAATACTGGGTTGTACGGCATAAAAGTTCCACAATTTTCTTTCATGCAGCTTGAAGGCGCAGATATTGTATTAGGTGTTGAAATGCAGTCAACAGGTGAGGCAGCATGTTTTGGAAATAGCTTTTATGATGCATTATCAAAGGGATTGACATCCGTTGGTTATAACCTTCCAAAGACTGGTTCAGCACTTGTTACAATTGGTGGTATTGAAAATCGAGAAAAATTATTGCAGACGTCGGCGCTTTTAACAAATCTGGGTTTCAAAATTTTTGCAACCGAGACAACAGCAGAATTTTTTGAGAAAAAACTAGGAGATGTTAAAGTTGTCCATAAAATTAGTGAGCCAGAAAGAAAACCAAACATTGCTGATTTGCTTTATGAGAAAAAAATTGATTTTATTATAAATATTCCAAACACATCAACTCTGGAAAAATATGTTGGAATGCTTTATGATGAATATCAAATACGAAGAAAGTCATTAGAATTAGGCATTCCGGTTCTTTCAACTATCGAATTAGCAGAATCATTTGTTAAAACACTAGAGTGGTTACAAAAAAACGAAACATCAAAAGAACCATTAGGATCATACAAAGACGTTAATTAGATTACAGCTGACAGTAATGATTCATTACCTATTATTGTACCATCAAGCGTTACAATTTTGGCCTGCAATACATCCATTTTTTCCAATATAGGCGCAATTGATTTTTTATAGAATTTTTTTTGAGTTGGATAAAAATATCTATTAAATGATGGCAAAATTATTATTTCCAACTTACCTGACTTTGAGGAAAATATTTTCTGCTTTTTACACTTAATTGATACCCACACTCGTTCACCATTAATGAGTGATTCTTCTTGGAAAAAAACAGGATGAACATGACCCATCACAATTGTATTTACCTGCGAAAAATTTTCTGATGGCTTTGTGTGCCCATGGGTTAAAAGAATATCATCAATAATAATTCCCTTTGAACTAGCAAGTGTTATTCCATTTGGAATCAGTTTTTCTATATTTGCATCATGATTTCCTGGAACCAGAATTGTATCAATTAGATTATTAATTCTTTCAAAAAAAGTTGGTACAGTCTCCCATTCTGTTTTTGTTATTGATTTAATTCCAGATTTTACATCACCGAGTAGAATTAACGAATCAGGTTTGGTTTTCTTTATTATCTCTTCAATTTCCTTAGTAATTTCAATCACAGTTTTGTTTTTTCCTAAGAATATGTTGTTTAACGATAGATTACTTTCAAAACCTAAATGCAAATCTGTAATAACTAAACTTTTTTTAGTTCCCTCAATCATGAGTGCAGGATATCCGGGAATAATTTTAGTTTGAACCATTAAAAATATAATTATCCAATTTAATTAAATTCTTGTGAATTTACAATCTGAAAAGATAAATTCGATTTTATCTGAAAAACGTATCAAACTGCATCTTTTTGAACCAAGTAATAGAAAAATTTGGACAGTTGTGGGAACGGAAAAAGAATATTGGTTAGATCCAGATTTGGATTTTTGTTCATGTCCTGGATATTATTTTAACAAATCTGATGGAGAAAATGGGTGTTACCATTTAGAGTCATTTAAAATGGCTACGGCTAAAAATAAAATAGAATTAACTACGTTTTCAGATGATGAGTATGAATCTTTTATCGCTAGTTTGCTTTCTGGCCTATAATGTCATAAATGAGTGATTTTCATTAACAGTTTTTTATGCAAACAAAACCTCTTTCTTGAGAATCCTGAAGACCAAATCTGTTTGGAATAATTCCAACATTGTATTTCATTTCATCATCGTATGGAATATCGAATTGTGTTGTGACGGTAACAGAACCGTTTGGTAAAAGATCTACCACTGATAATTCTTCTATATTACCCGAGTCAGCATATCCAATAAACACTGCATCATATTTTGTTCTATCAATATCATATAGGTGAAACTGCCCACCAGTAAACCTTACAGTTTCAGTACCAATATTATGAGCGGTAATTTGAATTTGAAAATACACTCCTTCAGCTATTTCGCTTGTAGCTAAGCCTTTTATCGCTTCTTTTTTTTCTATCTCAGTATACTCCTTAGTTTTTTCTAGAATTTCATAATTTCCAATATGATTTACATAAAATTCAACATTACCTACTGTTATCGAGCCGCCTGACTCTTCAAATATATCAACAAATTGTTCATCCAAAAACCAATACATTGAAAAACAAATCGAGCCTCCAACGATTCCAAGCATGATTAATGTGCCAATTCCTACCATTTTCTATATTTTGACTAATTTGTAATTCCTTAAAGTTGTTTGCAGATTTTGGTAATCAGATTTAGTTTTTCTTGAAAAGTATGTACATTCTTACTCCTACAATAGATGCCACTACACCAATCATACATGCGATTAGTAACACCATGCCAAAAGATTCTGTATTTGTATCAATCATTGTTAATTAGATCCAGATTTTCTCCTTTTGCGAAGAAGTTGAGTAATAATAACTAATGCAATAACCACAGCAATTCCTAATCCATAAGGATAGAATGAAGGTTCTGCCATATTTATGAAAAGTATCTCTATCTTTTGAATCTAACTGGATAGATTTTCCAAGTATCTAAATGCTATACTTTACATAGAATTGTTGATGGTAGTTGTTCATGAATGTTGCAATAGTAAAAAGTAATTCCAATATAGAAATTAAAAATATAGAAAAACCACTTGTAGGTCCAGGTGACATACTTGTTAAAATGCGTGCTTGTGGAATTTGTGGTTCTGATGTGGAAAAAGTATTTGGAAAATATGGACAGCCATCTATGAGACTTGGACATGAACCAGCAGGAATAATAACGCAAGTTGGTTCAGAAATTTCAAATTTTAGCGTTGGTGATCGTGTATTCACTCATCACCATGTTGCATGTTATTCAGATGATTGTCATGAATGCAGCCATGGTAATGAAACAATGTGTAAAAGATATTATGAATCAAATCTTGAACCTTGCGGACTTGCAGATGAATATGTCGTCCCAGAATGGAATGTAAAGCATGGCGGCGTGTTAAAGATTCCCGATAACATGTCTTTTGAGGAAGCTGCAATGATTGAACCGCTTGCATGTTGTATTAGAGCTTGGAACAAATTTACACGTCAAAAGAATGATAGCGTTGCCATCCTTGGCGTTGGCCCTACTGGAATAATGCATGCATTGCTTGCAAAATTATATGGTTTTGGGAAAATATTTTGCTTAGATTTGAATGATTTCCGATTAGATTTTGCAAAAAAATTTGAAACGATAACAATTCATTCTGATAATCCTAACGCTTTAGAACAAATAAAATCTGAAACTGCAAATCAAGGTGTTGATATTGTTATAGTGTCTACCAGCAATCTTAATGCATTAAAAGATGCCATTAATTTTGTTAGAAAGGGTGGCACAATTGTTATGTTCGGTGTACCAAGCAAGGGTGCAAAAGTTGAACTTGACATGAGTGAATTGTATTCAAAAGGTGTTACAATTGTTAATTCTTATGCAGCATCTGATTTTGATACTAAAGAGGCGCTTGAGAAAATATCAAGTAAACAAATCAACGTGTCACAGCTAATTACGCATAAATATAATTTACAAGAGTGCCAGCAGGCCTTTGTACATGCCAAATCAGGCGATAATGCTATGAAAATAATCATAAATAATTAAGAAAGGCTTAAGAAAGGCTAATTGTTTCTTGTCAAATCGAAGTAAAATGGATTGGGGATTACAAAATAGAATATCTCATATCATTAAACCAAATGATAATCATGCATTAATGCTAGCTGTTGATCATGGATATTTTCTAGGTCCTACTGAAAAATTAGAGGTCCCTAGAAAAACAACTGTACCATTACTCAAGTATTGTGATTCGATAATGCTTACAAGAGGAGTACAACGAACATCCATCGATCCAAAATCTTCTGTACCAATTGTCTTAAGAGTATCAGGCGGTTCTAGTATTATTGGCGAAGATTTATCAAACGAGCAAATTACTGTGAGCATTAAAGATGCCATTCGGCTTAATGCCTCTGCCTTAGCTATGTCAATTTTTGTCGGCTCAAAATATGAACAGCAAACAATCGTTAACCTTGGCAGATTAGTTAACGAAGCAGAGGAGTACGGTATTCCAGTTCTTGCTGTTACAGCTGTTGGAAAAGAAATTGGGCAAAAGGATGCGCGTTATCTATCTTTAGCATGCAGAATTGCAGCTGAGCAGGGCGCACATATTGTCAAGACATACTATTGTGAAGATTTTGACAAAGTGATAGAATCTTGTCCTGTGCCAATAATTGTGGCTGGTGGCAAAAAAATCGCAGAACGTGACGCACTTGAATTGACATATAATTCAATTAAAGGCGGGGCTGTAGGAGTTGATATGGGGCGAAATATTTGGCAATCTGAAAATCCTGTACCCATGATCCGTGCAGTTCGTGCTATTGTACATGGAAATGCAAATGTTGACGAAGCAGATGAACTATACAAAAAGTTTTGCCAACCGAAACCAAAATCACCTAAAGCAGAAAAATAGTACATAAAAAATTAGTTGGAAATTTTATCAAGATGGTAATGCAAAATTTTCCAAGCACCTTCCTTAATTAAAACAAATGTTGCCCTACCGTTAATTGTGATATGCTGGCCAGTGAAAGCTTTATTGTCTACCAGCATGCCTTTTTGGTTTAATACAAACGTGACAACTCCTGTACTTCCAAAAATACTGATTTTAACATTTTTTATTTCATAATCATAATCTGAAATACTTGCAAATTTTAATTCTTCAAGAACAAGTGAATCAGAATAACTTTTCAAACCATATGGTGGAACATCGCTAAAACTAGAAAATTCTGGTGAATTAAGCTGAATATTCCCTAACACTGAGAAATCCTTTGTTTTGCCTGTCTCAAAAAAAGTTTGAATTACTTTGAGAACTTCTTCCTTATCTGTCAAAATTACTTTTTCATTTCATTTGATCAGTTTAAGTGTTAATAGAAATTCAAAAAAAAACATTCTCGAATATGAATTCCAGAAACATTAATTAATTCAACAATAGTTGCATATTTTGCTGTATGAATAAAATCAGTAAAACTGGCATTGTAAGTATCCTATTGCTAGTGGATCTGAAGCTGTAAATCTACAGCCGATTTTTAAAACGATTAAAATTATGGTGTAGACAATGGTGATAAAATGGAAATTATGAATGGCGGGAAAGCGCTTATGAAAGCGTTGGAAAAGGAAGGCGTTAAACAAGTCTTTGGCTTACCGGGAGGTGCAAACCTTCCAATGTATGACGAGCTTTACAAAAGTAACATACGTCATATACTAGTCAGGCATGAACAGTCTGCTGCACATATGGCTGATGGTTTCGGCAGAGTTAGTAGAAAACCCGGTGTTTGTTTTGCAACATCGGGACCAGGATCAACAAACCTGTTAACTGGAATTGCAACAGCGCAGGCAGATTCTGCTCCAATGATTGCTGTTACTGGTCAAGTTCCAGTAAAAATGATTGGACGTGATGCGTTTCAAGAAAGTGATATAATCGGAATGTCAAACCCATGTGTAAAATATGCATTTCAACCAAGAACACCTGAAGAAATTCCCGAAATGGTAAAAAAAGGATTTTACATTGCAGAAACTGGTAGACCAGGTCCTGTATTACTTGACATACCAAAAGATGTTCAGCAAAATGAAGCAGAAATTACTTTTCCTGAGGAAGTAAGAATCCCTGGTTATCATCCATGGTCTAGTATAGACATCACCGATATTGAAAGAGCTATAAACTTGCTTCTTTCTTCAGAGAAGCCAATAATTTTAGCTGGTGGTGGAACAATAATTTCTTCTGCATTTGCAGAACTACAATCTGTTGCAGAAATGTTAATGATTCCAGTTGTTACAACATTCAAGGGTAAAGGATCTTTTCCAGAGAACCATCCACTTTCACTTGGTCCAATTGGAATGCATGGCCACGCTGAAGCTAATAAGATTATGACCGAAGTAGATTGTGTTTTAGCAATTGGAACAAGATTTTCAGATCGTTCTGTTGGAACATTTGAAGAGTTTGAAAGGAATCTGAAAATTATTCATATGGATGTGGATCCTGCGGAGATTGGAAAGAATCAGACAGCACAAGTTGCCGTTGTAGGTGATGTTAAAGCTTCATTACGAATAATGCTCAAACTACTTGTCAAAAAAGCATTTAAAAAATCTGAAGATAACAAATGGCTAAAACATGTTAACGAAGTAAAGGACTATTGGCGCGCAAATCTAAAAATGCATCCTGGCGAAATGTCAGCAGCTAGAATTTTAAGAAAATTAAGAGAAGTACTTCCTAAAGAATCAATTGTTACCACTGAAGTTGGTCAGCATCAAATGTGGGCGTCTCTATTCTTTGATGTAATACATCCTGGCACCTTCTTTAGCTCTACTGGTCTTGGAACAATGGGATGGGGTTTCCCAGCATCGATTGGTGCTAAGGTAGCACGTCCAGATGTACCAGTTTTGGACATAGCTGGCGAAGGCAGTTTTAACATGACGGAAAACTCACTTGCGACATCAGTATTAGATAATATCCCAGTAATTGTTTTTCTTGTAAACAACTTTTCGTTAGGTATGGTTGCGCAATGGCAGCGAACATTCTACGAAAGGCGCATGATTGGGATTGATCTAAAAAATTGTCCAGATTACGTTAAATTAGCAGAATCATACGGTGCACAGGGTATAAGAGCACAATCCCTAGATGAGTTAGAAAAAGCTATCAAGACTGGTCTTAGCAGTGATGTAACAACTGTGATTGACATACCGATAGATCCAGAGGAGGATGTCCTACCATTTGTTGCTCCTGGGACTTCATTAAAGGAAATGATCTTACCATCATAGTGAGTATTATGTGGGCAATAATATCAATCAGAGTTGAAAACAAACCAGGAATCTTGTTCAAGGTTACTCACTTGTTTAGATCTAGAAATTTCAACATTGACAGCTTAACTGTAGGTGTAATGGAAAATCCTGAATTTTCAAAGATGGTAATAACAACTGTCGGTGATGAAAAACAAATTGTTCAGATTGTTAAACAACTTGATAAAATGATTGATACAATAGAAGTCAAAAGATTGGATGAGAAAAAGACTGTGTATAAAGAATTGGTGTTGTTTAAAATTAAATTAAGTGGCTCATCAGATAGTACAGAGATTAATAAATTGGCAAATACATGTGGTGCAAAAATTCATAATGTACAGAAAGATTCGATGATAGTTGAGTTAACAGCTACACCTGATGAAATAAAAGCATTTGAAGAATTGATAAGACCATTTGGTATTTTAGATTCTGCCAGAACTGGGGTAACTGCTTTATAGATGAAGTAAAATGAAAGTTAGAATTTTTGATACTACATTAAGGGATGGGGAACAATCGCCAGGCGTTGCTTTATCACCTGAAAATAAGTTAAACATTGCAAAAAAATTAGACGAATTAGGTGTTGATGCTATAGAGACAGGATTCCCTGTTATCTCAGAAGGCGAACAAAAAGCTATTAAAATGATCACGCAGGCAAATCTATCTGCTGAATTATGTGGTCTTGCTAGAACAAATCAACAGGATATTGACGCAGTGGTTGACTGTGGTTTAAAGTACGTTCATACATTTATCGCAACCTCAGATATTCATCTTCAGTATAAATTACATCTTTCACAAGATCAAGTACTTGAAAAAGCAATCGAGTCAGTCGAATATGCAAAATCACGAGGCTTGCAAGTAGAATTCTCAGCTGAAGATGCAACGCGCACAGATCGTGATTTCTTAAAAAAAATATTTACTGCGGTTACAAAAGCTGGAGCTGATAGAATAGATATACCTGATACCGTTGGATATTCAACACCACAATATATTGCTGAAATCACAAAGGATGCTATTGAGGCAACTAAATTACCAATTAGTATGCATTGTCATAATGATTTTGGGCTTGCAGTTGCTAATGCTATATCTGGAATACAGGCTGGTGCACAGTGTGCACATGTAACAATAAACGGTATTGGTGAGCGTGCAGGTAATGCATCTCTCGAAGAACTTGTGATGGCATTACAATGCTTGAAATTTGATCAATCTTGGGAGACCAACATCAAGACTGAACTTCTTTATGAAATATCCAAATATGTTTCAAAATTATCTGGAATGCCAGTTCAACCTAACAAGGCAATTATCGGTGAAAATGCATTTGGCCACGAATCTGGAATACATACTCATGGAGTTTTGAGCAACCCGCTTACTTACGAGCCAATCAGTCCTGAAATTGTAGGTCGTAACAGATGGTTCCAAGTGGGCAAACATGCAGGCGCTCATGGGATTAGTGCCATGCTTGAAGAATATGGCATACAACCTGATAAGGATCAGTTAAAACAAATTCTTACAAAAGTAAAATTAATTGGTGACACAGGAAAACATGTTACTGATGTTGAATTAGTGTCAATTGCAAATGAAGTAATGGGCGACTCTAAACTAAAACGTCTAGTGCAGTTAACAGGTTTTTCAGTTTCTACTGGAATTGGTAATATGCCATACGCATTTATAAAATTAAATATTGACGGCAATGAGCATACGGCAACAGATTATGGTGTAGGACCAGTAGATGCATCACTTAATGCAATTCAGAAAATCACGGATACAATTTCAGAAATAAGAATTAAGGATTATAATTTAGCGTCCATATCTGGTGGTTCTAGTGCATTATGTGAGGTAACGGTTAAACTAGAAGATGCTATGCAAAATACTGTTTCTTCAAAGTCCATTGGTGAGGATATTGTCATAACTAGTGTACAGGCTGTTATTGATGGAATGAACAGGATTATGTTAAAAAAATTAGTTAAGCAAAAAAGGCATAATAATTAGTATAGAAAAATGAGCAACAAGTATAACATTTCATTAGTCACAGGTGATGGAATAGGTCCAGAGATATCTGAATCTGCCTTTAGTATTTTGCAAACAATTAATGACGATATGGGCATTAGGTTTGAAATAAAAAAACTTGAAGCAGGTGACGCTGTTTTAAAAAATATTGGTGAAGCATTGCCTGCTGAAGCTTTTGAAGCAATAAAAAATTCTGACGCATGCTTAAAGGCACCAGTAGGTGAAAGTGCAAAAGATGTAATAGTATACTTGAGACGTATGTTAGATCTTTATGCAAACATTAGACCTGCAAAGTCATATCCAAACATGCCATCTTTACGTGACGATGTGGATTTAGTAATTGTTAGAGAAAATACAGAGGATTTGTATACTGGAGAAGAATTTGATATTGGTGATGCAGCTGTAGCATTGAGAATCATCTCTGAAAAGGCATCAAAAAGAATTGCAAATTATGCCTTTACAATTGCGAGTAAAAGGAAAATGAAGAAAGTTACATGTGTTCATAAATCGAATGTAATGAAAAAAACTGATGGATTATTTGCTAGCACGTGTTCAAAAGTTGCCAATGATTTTCCGGATGTTAAATTTGAAGAGATGTATGTTGATGCATGTGCGATGAATCTAATTCGTCAGCCTCAGCTATTTGATGTAATTGTTACAACCAATTTGTTTGGTGATATACTTTCTGATGAATCAGCTCAAGTCGTAGGAGGTTTAGGTATGGCGCCTGCTGCAAATATAGGTGATAATTTTGGCTTGTTTGAACCAGTACATGGGGCAGCATTTGATATTGCAGGAAAACAGATTGCAAATCCTACATCATTCATCCTTTCAATCAAAATGATGTTGGATTGGCTTGGGAATAAACATAACGACCAGAAATGTATTGAGGTTGGGCAAAAATTAGAGAGTGTTGTATACGATGTAGTAAAAAATAATATTAAAACAAAAGATATCGGCGGAGATAAAACCACTATGGAATTTACTAAAGAAATTATCTCAAGGCTTTAATCTTTCTGGATCTCTTGGATACAAAATAACTTCTCTTACATTATCTATTCCTAGAATTACCGTCAGTAGCCTTTCTAATCCTAATCCCCAACCTGCATGTGGCGGCATACCCCAATCAAACGCCTGTAGGTGTTCCGAAAATTTTGCAGGGTCAAGATTTTGCTCGCTTAATCTTATTTTGATCTTCTCTGGGTTATGCAGTCTACTACCACCAGATGACAATTCAAGATAACCATATTGCAAATCAAATGACTCGGAAAGTTCAGGATTGTCTTCCTTTTCCATAATGTAAAACGGTTTAAGCTTGATTGGCCAGTCTGTTATAAAATAAAAATCAGGATGGTTTTCTTCTATTATTCTCAAGTGAGAATCTAAAAGGTCGTCTCCAAATTCCAGTTTAGCATCTTTTCTATTTAGCTCTTCTAAAGCTTGTGAGTATGTAATTTTCTTGAACGGGCCATTTGGCATCGTAATTTTATTTCCTATAATTTCTTGTTCCTTTTTACAGTTTTCGGAAACATACTTGAAAGTATTAAGAACAAGATCTTCTAAAACATTCATCACATCAGTGTAATCCATAAATGCAGCTTCGATATCAACGCTAGTAAATTCGCTTAAGTGTCTGCCTGTATGTGATTTTTCTGCTCGATAAAATGATGCTATTTCAAACACTCTTTCTAGACCAATTGTCATCTGTTCCTTATAGAGCTGTGGGCTTTGTGCTAGGTATGCTTGTTTTCCAAAATAATCCAATGAGAATAAATTTGCGCCTCCCTCACTTGCACTACCAATAATTTTAGGTGTAGTAATTTCCATGAATTTTTTTTCTGTGAATGTTTTTCTTAATGACGCTAAAACATGATGCCTGATTTTGAAGATCGATGCTGTTTTTTGGTTACGCATATCTAGTGCCCTAGAATTTAGCCTATTGTCAATATGGCTTTCCAGCCTACCAAGAGGATCAATTGGTAGAGGATGAACAG
>ERZ813253.352-NODE-352-length-16813-cov-7.700887_pt1 | contig 16813 bp, 13 predicted proteins | sample MGYA00520893_ERZ813253 | MGnify/ENA primary metagenome ERZ813253 (study PRJEB31669, sample SAMD00080414) | marine metagenome | biome: oceanic hadal pelagic zone biome; feature: marine hadalpelagic zone; material: sea water | place: Pacific Ocean:Izu-Bonin Trench...
GGCGGCCGATACCGGCGCCGCGCCCGATCTGTATTTGCGTAATCCCAGCTGGTCGGGGCGGCAAGATTCGAACTTGCGACCCTCTGCTCCCAAAGCAGATGCGCTACCTGGCTGCGCCACGCCCCGAACATATGGCTGATTCCGTCGCATCAGATACACCAAGCGACGGAGTGCGACAAGCTACCCGTCGAGGCCGTCAAGCCCGACACGGTCGCCGGGCTTGATGGCGAGCCGCTTGGCGGCGCCGGCGGAAAGCTCCAGCACGGCGCTCACCGGCCCCCGTGACGAGATCGTCGCTTCCGACATGGGCGTCGTGTTGGCGACGATGCGCTTGATCCGGCCATCCTCGCCGATAAACAGCATGTCGAGGGAGAGGATGGTATTTTTCATCCACATGGAGATTTCGCGCGGGCTGTCATAGAGAAAAATCATCCCGCTGTTGCGCTCCAGCGAGGTCCTGAACATCAGCCCCTGGGAGCGCTGTTGGTTGGTCTTGGCTATTTCCACATCGAGCCGCAACGGCCCCGATGAGGTCTCGATGATGAGCTCGCTACGAGCGAATGCCTGAGCATTCCCTTGTTTGACAACCGGCGCCTTATCCTCTTGAGCCAGGGCAAGCAGCCCGAGCAGGGCGACAGCGACAACGGCGAGGGCGGCAATCGCTCTCGGTCGTAGTTTTTTCATGACGATAGCAGGGTTATTCAGTTTCGATTTCGGCGATTGATATTTCGGATACCTGCGGCCCTCGATCACTCTGACCGATCCGCACACGCACCTCCTGGCCGCGGTCGAGGGCAACGATGCCGTGTTGGCGAAGGGTGCGCATATGAATGAAAACATCGGGCGAGCCGTCATTGAGTGACAGAAAGCCGTATCCCTTGTTGGGGTTGAACCATTTCACCGTGGCGGTCACGAAATCGCCGACATCCGACAACGGGGCGTGACGGGGTTGATCGTAGGCAGCGGAGCGCGGCGACTGGTTAACCTGGGGCGTTGCAGTCGAGGCATCAACCTCGAGAACACGGGAAGCCTGGCGGCCCTTCATGCCTGAATCGACAGTGCAAACCACCGTCGCGCCACTATCTATGACGCTCAATCCTACCTCGTGGAGAACAGAATGATGCAGGAAGATATCGGCGCTTCCGTCATTGGGTATCACAAAGCCGAAACCTTTCTCGGCATTGAACCATTTGACCACACCCCGCACGACCGGCAACGATTCTACAGAGTTCCCCTCACTCTGTACCTCTTGGTTCATCACTCAAACCATGGTTAACAAACAAAGAATTTAACATAAATGTTTCGATTCGACAATTCTTCAACGCCGGGAGAAAGCCGCCCCGAAAAATTGTATGATGAGAGCGATTAGCTTCCTGCCCAAACAGGCCATTCACGCGCTCCTCAGCCAGACCGCCGAGTCGTGGAACACGGCGCCGCCCAGGGGAGGCGCGGGATCCGCGCTGATCAGCGCATTCACCCCCAGGCCCTCCTCGAAGGCGCTGTTGGGCCAGATGCTTTCGATGATCACCACGCCGCGTTGCAAGCCCGCGAAGCGGCGGGCATGGACGACGATGTCGCCGCGCCTGTTGCCGACCCTGACCCGGTCGCCCTCGTCGATACCGAGGGCCGCCAAGTCCTCGGGATGGATCATCGCCGTCGGGCGCCCCTCCCGCTCTCGGGAGGTCGGCGTCTCGGTGAAGGTCGAATTGAGATAATGGCGCGTCGGCGCCGTGACCAGGCGGTAGGGGTGCTCGTCATCGGCGGCTTCGATCACCGCCATGTGGTCGGGTAGCTTCGGCATCATCTGATGATCCCGCCCGATGGCCGCCCAGTCGGGTGCGAAATGAAAGCGGCCGTCCTTGGTCGGGAACCCATCGATGAAATGGGAGCGCTCGAAAGCCGGCTGACAATCGACCCAACGCAGATCGCGCAAGGCATCGGCGCCGGGCTTATTGGAGGCCCGCAGGGTCTCATCAATGATCTCCCAGGCGCTCATGGTGAAGCCCCGGTGCTCGGCGCCGAGCCGCGCCGCCAGAGCGCATATCACCTCGTGGTTGCTGCGCGCCTCGGCGAACGGCTCAATCACCCTGGGGCCGATCTGGACATGGCCGTGACCGCTCGCCTGATAGATATCGTCATGTTCGAGGAAGGTCGTGGCGGGCAGGAGGATATCGGCCATGCGCGCGGTGTCGGTCATGAACTGCTCATGGACGCAGACAAAGAGATCATCGCGCAAAAAACCGTCGCGCACCTTGACCGATTCGGGCGCCACCGTCAGGGGGTTGGTGTTCTGGATGAACAGGGCGGTGATCGGGGGGCCGTCGCCGAGGTCGCTCGCATCGCCGGTGAGGATCGGACCGATGCGTGATTGATCGAGCTTGCGAATGGTGGGATCGACGGCGTCGAGCCCTTCGATCAGGGTCTTGTCCCAGCCATAAATCACCCGGTTGGCGTAAAACGCGCCGCCGCCGACTTTTTTCCAGGCGCCGGTCACGCTGGGCAGGCACGTCACCGCATGAAACTGCGCGGCGCCGTTGCGCGACCGGGAAAAACCGTAGCCGAGACGGATATAGCTGCGATCGGCGGCGCCGTACTGTCGGGCGAAATCGACGATCTCGTCAACCGCGAGGCCGGTGATCGCCGCCGCCCAGGCCGGGGTACGGCTTTCCAGATGGGCTTCCAGGGCGTCCGGGCAATCCGTATAGCGAGTCATATAGTCGCGATCGGCGTAGCCTTCGGCGAACAGCACATGCATGACGGCGCAGGCCAGGGCGCCGTCAGTGCCGGGACGCAGTGCGAGATGCCGGTCGGCCACCGCCGCCGTCGCCCCCCGGTAGGGATCGACGACCACCAGCTGGGCGCCCCGCGATTTACGCGCGGTGGCGATATGGCTCATCAAATTTACCTGCGTCGCCACCGGGTTCGTGCCCCAGCAGACGATCAGGTCCGTCTCGGCGATTTCGCGCGGGTCCGGCCCCATCATCTGGCCGACCCCGGCCATCCATCCGGCATCGGCCAAGGTCGTGCAGATTGTGCTGCGCTGGCGGGAGAATTTACAGACGTGACGCAAACGCTCGATGCCGTCGCGCTGCACGAGGCCCATGGTGCCGGCATAAAAATAGGGCCATACGGTCTCGGAACCGTATGTCTCCACGGCACTGCTTATGCCCTCGGCGACCGCATCGAGGGCTTCATCCCATGATATTCGGGTGAATTCGCCGCTGCCCTTAGGCCCATTACGGCGCAGGGGATAGGCCAGCCGGTCCGGATGATGGACGCGTTCGGCGTAACGGGCGACCTTGGCGCAGACCACGCCCGCCGTGTAGCTGTTGCCCTGCGCGCCCCGCACCCGGCCGATGGTGCGTGAATCCAGGCGTTCGATATCGAGAGCGCATGTGCTCGGGCAATCGTGGGGGCAGACCGAATAGGCGATGTCGGATTCTGCGTTATTGGGAACTGTGATGGCGGTCACAGCGTTGTTGGATGTAGCGATGAGAAACTCCTTGCCGGATGGCTCTTTATTTACCTTTTGGCCGATGTTATACGGGCCATCATTGTAATTGGTGAATTATTGCGCTTGACGTAGTCTAGCTTACGTAAATGCCTGTTAGGGCAAAGGAATCGTTATTTGCCAGAAAAAGAAGATCTGCAGATCGGATTTTGGGGTGTGCGAGGCGGCATCGCCTGTCCGGGTCAAGAAACCATCCGTTATGGTGGCAATACGGCATGCCTGATGGTCTCCTGCGCAGATCATAAGATGATCTTCGATGCCGGTACAGGCATCCGCGCCCTTGGCGCCGCCTTGATCAAGCAATCGCCGGTATCGGCCGATATCTTCTTCAGCCGCACCAGCTTCGAGCGCATCTGCGGCATTCCGTTCTTCGCCGCCGGCTACCATCCCGACAACGCCTTCCGTTTCTGGGGGGATCATAAATCCGAAACTGAAGGCGTGCGCGACGCCCTGGCCCAGCTCATGTCGGACCCGGTGTTTCCCGTGCCCATCGACATCATGAGCGCGAACCTGGTGTTCACCGATTTCAATACCGGTGAGACGCTTCGTCCGGCGGACGGTATTTCCATCACCACGGTGGCTCTCAACAAGTCGGTCCCGGTTACGGGCTACCGCATCGACTGGCGGGGGAAAAGCATCGCCTACGCCTCCGACCTGATCCATGGCGAGGAAGGCGACGAGACGGCGGCGCTCAAGCTGCTTGACGGCGCCGATATGGCGATCCTCAACACCGCGCGCCATACCGGACGCGACACCACTTGGCTCGATGGCATAGCGCTGTGCGATGCCGCCAACGTGACGACCTGTGTGCTCTATCACCACAACCCCGACAATGATGACGACGCCATGGACGCGATCACCGCCGAGGCCGAATCCCGCCGCCCCGGCACCGTGGTCGCCCGCGAAGGCATGGTCCTGACAGTCTAGAGCCTTTCTCCCAGCGTCTCGAAGACATCGCCGCCCGTCGCCACGCCCAGCATATGGCGCTGATGCCAAAGGCCATAGAACAGCAAGAGCCAGGCGGCGAAGCCTTGGCGGCGGCCGCTTGGATCGGCGAACAGCTTTTCCACCGTGCCCTCACGGCAGACCTCGGCGACACCCGGTTGGGCGGCAATCAGGGGCGCCAGCCGCTTGCCCTGATGGGCGATCCATCCGGCCACCGGCACGGTAAAGCCACGCTTGCGCGCAAACGGCTTGGCCATGGGCAGGCGCGCAGCGAGCCAGCGGCGCAGCAGCCATTTACCCCTGGCGCCGCGTATCTTCATGTCGTCGGGCAGCCTGAAGGCGACCGCGGCGACCACCGGATCGAGCAACGGCGTCCGCCCCTCAACTCCGTGAGCCATCAGGCACCGGTCGAGCTTGGTCAACAGATCATGAGGCAGCCAGTCGGCGCAATCGACCGCCTGAACCACCTGTAAGGGGCTGCGGTCGTCGCGCTTTTCGGTGGCTTCGGCGGCGGCGATTTCGTCCCGCCAGCCGACCGGCTCTTCGCGCAGGATGCCGAGCTTGTCGAAGACGCCGAGATGGCGGAACGCCTTGCCGCCCCGCCACCAGGGCCTGAGCACACTGCGATAGCGGCCATAGCCGGCGAACAATTCATCGCCGCCTTCGCCGGTGAGCACCACCTTGAGATCGGACGCCGCCTCCGCCAGCTTGAAGGTCGGCAAGGCCGCGTAATCCGCTATCGGGTCATCGAGCGCGGCGGCGACCCTGGGCAGCAGAGACCAGAAATCGGCCTCGCGGAATTCGACCTCGACATGTTCGGCCCCGAGCGCCGCGGCGACCGCCTTGGCCTGCTCGCGTTCGTCGTGAACCGAGCCCGCATCTGGAAAGCCCACGGTGAAGGCGCGCACCGGGTGATCGTTCAGTTGCGACATCATGGCGAGCAGCACGGAGCTGTCGATGCCGCCCGACAGGAACATGCCGTAAGGCACGTCGGCGCGCTGATGAACCGCAACGCTATCCTCCAGCGCCGCATCCAACGCCGCAAGAGCGTCGGCCTCGCTGCAGGGTTTCGGGCCGCCTTCGGGCAGCGCGTTGCGCCGCAGACGCTCGACGATGCGTCCCTTGACGATCACCAGGGTCTCGCCCGGAAGCACCCGATTGACGCCCTCATAGATGGTTTCGCGGCCCGGCGTGAATTGGAGCTGGAAAAATGTATCGCGCGCCCGGGTATTCAGACTGGCTGTCCCCAGACCGGCGGCGAACAGCGCCTGAGGTTCGGAGGCGAAGGCGAGGCCATCGGCGGTCTCGAGATAATAGAGCGGCTTGATGCCGAACGGGTCGCGCGCCAGGAACAAGCGCTCGTTGAGCGGATCGTAAAGCGCGATGGCATACATGCCGCGCAGCGAGTCGGCGAAGCGCACGCCGTCACGGCGATAGAGGTGAAGCGGCACTTCACAATCCGAATTGGTGGCGAAGGCGGCGCCGTCCAGGGCCACCCGCTGTTCGATGTAATCGTATATTTCGGCATTCGCCACCAGGGCCGCGCCTTCCGGCTCATACAGCGGTTGATCGCCGCCCGCCAAATCGATGATCGCCAGGCGGCGCTGTATCATGGCGAAACCGGCCGCCAGATAGCGCCCTGACCCGTCCGGGCCGCGGTGGGCCAAGGCCCTATCGAGAGCGTCCAATACGGACTCATCAGGCGGCGCGCCTCGGTTGCTCATGAAACCGGCAATGCCGCACATCAGGCCGCTACCTTGTCGAAAAAATCCATATAGCGCCGCACCACCATAGCCTCGGTGAAATGGGCTTCATAGGCGCCGCGCCCGGCCTCGGCGAGGCGTACTCCCAAGGCATGGTCAGCAAGCAGCCGCGCAATCGCCTCGACCAGGCCCGCGGCATCGTCGGGGGGCGCCAGAAGCCCGCTCACCCCGTCGTCGATGAGTTCGGCGGGCCCCCCCGTCGCCGCCGCCACCACCGGGGTGCCCTGGGCCCAGGCTTCGATCACAACATTGCCCAGGGGTTCGTGCCGCGAGGGGCAAACCAGGACATCGGCGGCGGCAAACAGCGCCGCCACATCGTCGCGCCAGCCGAGCATGCGTAACCGCCGAGACACCCCCCGCCTGTCCGCCAGGGCCGCGAGATCATCGGCCAGAGGCCCGCTTCCGGCGATCCATAGATAGGCTCCGGGCAAGGCGGCCAGGGCCTCGATCAGCACATCGAAGGCCTTGTTCTCATGCAGCCGGCCCAGGGCGAGCAGCAGGGGCACATTGTCAGGCGTATCGAATTCCGCCCGGGCCACGGCGGTTGCCGATAGGCTCGCGACGAAGTTCGGCAGGTAATGGGTGCGCTCGGCGGACCAGCCCTGTTGGTTAAGGTAATCGACGATGCCGTGGCTATTGCCGATCAGATGATCGCACCGCTGGTAATGCTTGAGCTTGTAATAGCCCCCGAGCCTGGCGCAATGAACATAGTCGCCGGGCGGGCAGGCCGCCGTCGCGCGGTTCATCCAGCTCAGCACCACCTGGGGTTTGAAGCGCGCGATCTCACGCCCGAGCAGCGGCCCCGAGCGCAGATCAAGCGGGCCGCCGAAGCGGGTCTCGGTGACCGGGACCCCCGCCTGGCGCAAAATCTCGGCGCGCGCCGCATCGTGGCGAATCACCGCGCATTGCTCGAGGCCGGCGTGGGCCAAGGCGGCCACCAACCGGGTGAAGAAGGCTTCGGCGCCGCCGTGAGGCGCTCCGGCCATGGTTTGCAGAACCCGAACCATTACATCAATCCGCCTCGTAGCGCGCTTTGAGGTAGGACAGCAGCGGGTAGAGCCCGGCGAACAAGGCGATGAGAAAGCCATAGCCGCCTTCCCGGTAGCCCCGGCGCATGACGTAGCATTTGATGAACCGCGAGAACAGCCGCCTGACGTTGCTTAACAGCCCGCCCAAATCGCCACTCTCACGCAGGTCGCGGGCGCGCATGGTGCTGTAGCGGTCGAGACGCTGGATCATGTCCGAAATATCGCGATCGACGTAATGGGCCATGGGCGTGGTCAGCCAGCGTTGAGCGCCGATCAAGATGAGCGTGGGGTGGATGCGCTGGTCGCCCCAAATCTTGGCGCCGCGCGAAAACAGGCGCGCCGTCGCCGACACGCCCCAGGAGGCACCCCAGCCATGGCGCACCAGCCGCTCGCCGATGTAATTGTCGAACGGCAGCAGGAAATAGCCCGGCGCGGCGTCGACGATGGCGCCGCGAATTTCCTCGGCCAGCGCGGGCGATACCCGTTCGTCGGCGTCGACCTCGAACAGCCAGTCCCCCTTGCAGGCGGCAATTCCCGCGTTGCGGCGTCGGCCTTCTATCTCCCAGGCGCCTTCAAGCAGACGATCCGTATAGCGCGCGGCGATCTCACGCGAGCCGTCGCTGCAGCGGTCCAGAACCACCACGATCTCATCGGCGAAGGCAAGCCGATCCAGGCAATCGGCGAGCTGGTCCGCTTCGTTATGGACCACCACAAGAGCCGACAAGACGGTCATGCAGCCTCGCTTCGGCAGCGTTCCCACAGCGCCCGCGCGGCCGCCTCCGCCGCGTCCACGGAAAGGCTGCCCATCAGGCTGCCGGTGGTGTGGCGGTCGTAGCCGGACGGGAAGAGCTTCTTGTAGGGGATCGTCGTGCGGACCAGGGCGGTTTGCGCTCCCCAGGGCGCATAGATCTCATCCCGGCTCGGGCCGAACAGGCCGAGGGTCGGCGCCGCGGCGGCGGCCGCCATATGCATCAGTCCCGAATCATTGCCAATAAAGAGGGCGCAACGGCTGAGACAAGCGGCGACGGTCGGCAGGTCGGCGGCGCCGACCAGATCGATCATCCCCTCGCCGTCCAGGGCGTCGATCACCGGACGGGCCAGATCGCGCTCCCCGGCGGCTCCGAAGACAGCGATCCGCGCGCCGGGCAAGATGCCGCCATCGGCCGCCGTCAAGCGCCGCGCCAATTCGGCGAAATTCTCCGGCGCCCAAATCTTGCCGGCCCAGTTCGCCGTCGGGCCCAGGGCGAGCACCGGACCGCCCTCGGGGATCAGGCGCGCGGCCTCGGTCTCGTGGCGGTGATCGGTCCAAAGGACGGGCGGCGGCGGCGCCGAGAGTTTCAAGACCTTTGCCAGCGCATAGAGCCGGTGACGCCCGCCGGTCTCGCCCCAATAAACCCGGCGGCGGCGGGCGAGCAGAAAATAGGCAATCGCGGAGCCCCTGAGATCGACCACCATGCTCCAGCCCCAGGGCTGGCGGATGCATTCCCGCCATAAATCGAACCAATGGCCGGCCCGTTTGCGCTTGTGCATGACGATGATGCGCTCGACCCGGGGCGCGGCCGCGAACAGAGGTGCCGCCGCCGGGCCGCAGGCGACAGTGATGCGGGCCGAGGGATAACGCACCGCGAGATCGGCGAGCAGGCCGCTCGACAGCACCGCATCGCCTATGCGCGTCGAGGTGATGAACAGGATTTTCACTTGAACAGGGTCTCGAATTCGGCGGCGGCGTCATCCCATGTCCGGCCGCGCTGATGGGCGCGGGCGTCCCGGCTGCGGCCTTCGAACACGTTGTCGGCGGTGAGCAGAAGCATGGCGCAATTGGTAAAGGCCTCATCGTCGGGCACCACGAAACCGCTCTCGCCGTCGCGGATGCGCTCGGTCGCGGCGGCGGCGCGGCGGACCACCGCGGGCAGGCCGACGGCCTGGGATTCAGCCAGGGTAGAGCAATAGACCTCATCGCCATGGCCCGGGTGAAGATGGACTCTGGCGACCCGGTAGGCCTCGGCCATGCCGGGATCGGAACGCGGCCGGGCGATGACCACGCCCTGACCCGCCAGAGCCATGGCGCGATCGAATATTGGCCGGATCGACGCCGCCACCTCACCGCCCTTGAAGCCGCGCTCCAGGGCCGCCGAAAAGACATGAAGCTCGGCGTTCCCGACCCGCGGCCGCAAGGACGTCTCCCAGAGGTCGAGTAGCCAGCCCAGACCTCGCAGCGGGTGAACCGTGGTCACCGCGCGGGGCGGTTGCAGGGGCGTCATGTCCTCTGCCTCGCGATAGACTTCGCGCACACCGGGCTCGATGGTCATCGCCCGGTTGGCCAGGGCGATCGGGCAGCCGACATGATGGGTGGCGCCGTTGAAGACGAGGGGCGCGCTCCCATGGCGGTCGAGAATAGCCTTGTTGGCGTCATTGCTGATCGCCCCGGCCGGACCGCCGAGCCAGAGGATACGCTTCGCGGCATCGACCGGGAAATCGAGCAGCGCCGGCTTGCGGTGGGCGATCAGAATGTCGCAGGTCTTGGGCGGCGTCGTATCCCAGGGCTGCCAGGTCACGTCATCAGCCTCGACGGGAAAGGCGCAACGATTGATCACCCGCACTCGATGGCCGCGCCGTTGCAAGGCCCCGGGAAGACAGGCAAACGCCTTCTCGACGCCGCCCAGGGGCTGGCTCGAAGGGGTGTAACCGTCGAAGGGAATCGAATCGTCAACCAGAAGAATATCCATCGAGCGATGGTTATACGGAACTCAGGCCGAGACGCAATGTCTGCTTGGGGGATCACGGCTCTTGCCGAATGGCGGGCAAGGCCCCAAGTTGCACCTCATGGAACCTGGACAGTACATCGCGCTGGAAGATCGTGGCCTGCTTGCCGTCTCCGGTCCGGACGCCCGCAGCTTTCTCCAGCCTTTGGTCAGCAACGACATAGAGAAAGTGTCGGCGGCCACGGCCATATACGCCACCCTGCTCACTCCCCAGGGCAAATTCCTCCATGATTTTTTCATATGCGCGATTGGCGACACCCTGCTGTTCGATTGCGAGGCCGCGCGCATCGACGATTTGCAGCGCCGCCTGACCTTCTACCGCCTGCGCGCCGACGCGAAGATCGAAAACTGGAGCGAGTGCTACCGGGTTTTCGCCCTCATCGGCGCTGGTTCCCCACCGGTGGCTGGCGGCGTTGTCTATGCCGACCCCCGGCTCGGCGCCATGGGCGCGCGCGCTATCCTGCCGCGCGATGGCGCCGTCGCGGCCCTCGAAGCCGCCGGGCTCACGGCAGCCCCCGCCGAGGACTACGAGCGCTTGCGCTTGGCCCACGGCCTGCCCGACGGCAGCCGCGACATCCAGGTTGAGAAGGGCTTTCTCCTGGAGAACGGCATCGACGATCTGCATGGCGTCGATTTCGAGAAGGGCTGCTACATCGGCCAGGAACTCACCGCCCGCACCAAGCACCGCGCCACCATCCGCAAGCGCCTGCTCCGCGTCGATATCGACGGCCCCCTACCGCCCCCCGGCGCCCCGATCATGCTCGGCGACAAACAGGCCGGCGAAATGCGCAGCGGACTCGATCGCACAGGCTTGGCCCTGCTGCGCCTCGAAATGATCGACCAGGCCGCATCAACCGGCGAGCCGCTGACCTGCGCCGACGCCACCCTGACCCCGGTCAAACCCGATTGGGCGCGCTTCTAAAAGATTTTAACCACAGAGACACAGAGGCACAGAGAAGAAAGAGAGAGAAGAAGGATTCTTGGCGCTTCGCGCCGATAGACTTGCTTCCATTCATCTCTGTGCCTCTGTGGTAATTATTCTACCCCTTCCCCAGGGTGGCCTGGGCGGCGGCGAGGCGGGCTATGGGGACGCGGAAGGGGGAGCAGGAGACATAGTCGAGGCCGACGCTCTCACAAAATTCAATCGAGTCCGGGTCGCCGCCATGCTCGCCGCAAATGCCGAGCTTGAGATCGGCGCGGGCCGCGCGGCCGCGCTCGACGGCGATGGACACCAGCTCGCCGACCCCTTCCCTATCGAGGGAGACGAAGGGGTCGCGCTCGAAGATACCGAGGCGCTGATAGTCCTCCAGGAAGGTCGCCGAATCGTCGCGCGAGATGCCGTAGGTGGTCTGGGTCAGATCATTGGTGCCGAAGCTGAAGAATTCGGCGGCCCGGGCGATATCGCCCGCCCGGAGAGCGGCGCGCGGCAATTCGATCATGGTGCCGACCAGGAACGAGAGCTTGGCGCCGGTCTCGCCCTCGACTTCGCCGGCGACCTCGATGATCGACTTTTTAATGATTTCGAGTTCGCGCACGCTGACGATCAGCGGGATCATGATTTCAGGAACGACCGCCTCACCCAATTCAGCGGAAACCGTCGCCGACGCCTCGAAGATCGCCCGCGCCTGCATGCGGTATATTTCGGGGTAGGAGATGCCCAGCCGGCAGCCACGATGGCCGAGCATGGGATTGACCTCGTGAATCTGCGCGGCACGCTGGCGCAGGGCCTCGAAAGCGACCCCCGAGGCGCGGGCGACCTCGGCCAGGTCTTCCTCGGAATGGGGCAGAAACTCATGGAGCGGCGGGTCGAGAAGGCGAATGGTGACCGGCAGCCCGGCCATGATGCGGAACATCCCGATGAAATCGTCGCGCTGCATGGGCAGCAGCTTATCGAGGGCGACGCGGCGGGCGGCCTCGTCGTCGGCGAGGATCATCTCGCGCATGGCGGTGATGCGTTTGGCCTCGAAGAACATATGTTCGGTGCGGCATAAGCCGATGCCTTCGGCGCCGAAATCGAGGGCGGTTTGCGCGTCTTTCGGGGAATCGGCGTTGGCCCGCACCGCCATGCGGCGCGCCTTGTCGGCCCAGGCCATCAGGGTCTGGAAGTCGTCGGACAGCTCGGGCTGAATCATCGCCGCCTCGCCCTGCATGACCGCGCCGGAACTGCCATCGATAGTGATCATGTCACCGGCTTTGATTTCGATGCCCGAGGCGGAAAAGCGCTCCGCCTTGAGGTCGATGTTAAGCTCGCCGGCGCCTGAGACGCAGGGCCGCCCCATGCCGCGCGCCACCACCGCCGCATGGCTGGTCATGCCGCCGCGGCTGGTCAGGATGCCGCGCGCCGCATGCATGCCATGAATATCCTCGGGGCTGGTCTCGATGCGCACCAGGATCACCGCCTCACCTTGCGAGGCCGCGTCGTCGGCGGCATCGGCGGTAAACACCACCCGGCCCGAGGCCGCCCCAGGCGACGCCGGCAGGCCACGGGTGATGATGGTTTGCGGCGCGCGGCTATCGAGCATGGGATGGAGAAGCTGATCGAGGGACGCCGGATCGACCCTGAGGATCGCCTCGCGCTCATCGATAATGCCCTCGGCCACCATCTCCACGGCGATGCGGATGCCGGCCTGGGCGGTGCGCTTGCCGGACCGGGTCTGCAGCATCCACAGCTTGTCGGACTGCACCGTGAATTCGATATCCTGCATGTCGCGGTAGTGGCTCTCGAGGCTGGCGATGACGTCGATCAGTTGGCCATAGACCTCGGGCATGACTTCTTCCATGGCGTCGAACGGCGATTGCCCCGCCTGCTTGGCGGCCAGGGTGAGATGCTGCGGCGTGCGGATGCCGGCGACCACATCCTCGCCCTGGGCGTTGATCAGAAACTCGCCATAGACCGCCTTCTCGCCACTCGACGGATCGCGCGTGAAGGCCACCCCGGTGGCGCAATCGTCACCCATATTGCCGAACACCATGGCCTGGACATTGACCGCCGTCCCCCAACCTGTGGGGATGTCGTGGAGCCGGCGATAGGTCAGCGCGCGCTTGTTCATCCAGGAGCCGAAGACCGCGTTGATAGCGCCCCAGAGCTGGTCCTGCACATCGTCGGGGAAAGTCTCGCCGGTGGCATCGTACACCGCGCCCTTATAGGCCTCGACCAGATCGATCCAGTCATCGGCGGTGAGCTCCGTATCCAGGGTTTGGCCGTTATCCGCCTTATGGTTTTCCAGCAATTCCTCGAAGATATCGTGGGACACCCCGAGGACGACATTGGAATACATCTGGATGAAGCGCCGGTAGCTGTCGAAGGCGAAGCGCTCGTCGTTGCTGCGCGCCGCCAGCCCGGCAACGGTCTCGGGGTTGAGGCCGAGATTGAGGATGGTGTCCAGCATGCCGGGCATGGAGGCGCGCGCGCCTGAGCGGACCGACACCAGCAAGGGGTTTTCGGGGTCGCCGAATGTCGCGCCGACGCTGGCCTCTATCGCCGTGATGGCCACGCCGACCTGGCCCGCGAGATCGTCGGGCAGGCTTCGATCCTCGGCGTAAAAAGCGGTGCAGACCTCGGTGGTGATGGTGAAGCCGGGCGGCACCGGCAGGCCGAGGTTCGACATCTCTGCCAGCCCCGCCCCCTTGCCGCCGAGCAGATCGCGCATCTCAGCGCTGCCTTCCGCCTTACCGTCGCCGAAGTCGTAAACCCATTTCGTCATAAAGCCGTCATCCCTCAATCTTGGAAAAGTCGGCGACCAGGTCCAACTCAACACGGATTTCACTTAGCAAATTCAAGCGATTGATGCGTAATTCTTTATCTTCAACATTAACCGTGACTCGATCGAAGAAATCATCAACAGGCTTGCGAAGCTCTGCCAGCGCACTCATGGCGGTCGCGTATTCCTCATGATCGCGGGCGGCCGAGGCAAGCTTGGTAACTTCCGACAATCGCACGGCAAGGGCGCGCTCGTCGTCCTCTTGCAGTAGCCCTTGATCAATCGCGCCACCGTCGTAACGAACCCCGTCCTTTTTCTCCTCGATGCGCACGATATTGGCTGCACGACGATAAGCGGTCAGCAGATGTTCTCCATCTTCGCTGGCGATGAAGTCCTGCAGGGCCTCGACCCGTGCAAGCAGCCGCACCAGATCGTCTTCGTCGCCGAGGGCGAACACCGCGGCGATGAGATCGTGACGCACCCCCCGCTCCTTGAGATGTACCTTGAGTCGGTCGGCGAAGAAGCCGAGGAGGTCCGTCGCGACGTCGTCTCCAAAGAGATTATTCAGGGGCAAACGCAGCCCGTTTTCGACGATCAGCCTGATCACCCCGAGGGCGGCGCGGCGCAGGGCGAAGGGGTCTTTCGAGCCGGTCGGCTTCTCGTCGATGGCCCAGAAACCGACCAGGCTGTCGATCTTGTCGGCCAGGGCGACGGCGACGCTGGCCGGGGCCGTGGGGCATGGGTCGTTGGGGCCCTGCGGGGCGTAATGCTCGGCGATGGCGGTGGCGACCGCCTCGCATTTGCCTTCGGCCAGGGCGTAATAGCGGCCCATGACGCCTTGCAGCTCGGGGAATTCGCCGACCATGCCGGTGACCAGATCGCTCTTGCAGAGGCGCGCCGCCTCGCGAACCTCGGCCTCGTCCGCGCCCTCAATGGATTTGGCGATTTCGACCGCCAGGGCCTCGATGCGCGTGACCTTCTCGCCGACGCTGCCGAGCTTGGCGTGGAACACCAGGGCGTCGAGATCGGGGATGCAGCTCTCCAGGCTTCGCTTGACGTCCTGGTCCCAGAAGAATTTGGCGTCGGCGAGCCGGGCGCGCAGCACGCGCTCGTTGCCGGCGACGATCTGCTTGCCGCCGTCGACTGCGTGGATATTGGCGACCACCGCGAAGCGCGGCGCGAGATTGCCGTCCGCGTCGAGCAGGGCGAAGTGCTTGAGGTGGTGGCGCATGGCGGTGGTCAGCACCTCGGCCGGCAGACCCATGAACTCAGGGTCGATAGCGCCGATCAGCACCACCGGCCACTCGACCAGCCCGGCGACCTCGGCGATCAGCCCCGCATCGGGCTTGAGGGTGAGCCCCTCGGCCTCGGCGGCCAGGGCGGCGTCCTGCTCGATCACCGAACGGCGCTCGGCGGAATCGAGCATGACATAGGCGGTGCGCAGCTTGTCCCGGTAATCGGCAAAACCGCTGACTGTAATCTCGTCTGGCGCCATGAAGCGATGGCCGACTGTCTTAGAAGTAAAATCAAAAGTCTTTTCGTCAGGTACGAGCGGACTCCCAACATTCAATCCAGCAATCTTGTAGCTAGTGCCACGCTGGATTGACCCCATTACGGGCTTCCCATCGAACATAACGAGAATGCTGTGCAAAGGTCTGACCCAGGTATAACTCGCATTCCCCCATCGCATAGACTTTGGCCAAGAGAGGTTGAAGGCAGCTAATTCTACAATGAGCGGCACATGCTCTGCTGTGCTCAATCCTGCCTTCTCGATCACTGCGAAATAAAATTCCCCTTTTTCTGTCGATCTGATTTGTAGATCAAGTTTTGAAACACTATTCGCCGTGCAAAAACCTTGTACGGCCTTATCAGGTGCGTCGGTTCTAGGTCCTTTTTTTTCTTCTTTAATATTAGGGGTTTCAGTCGGCAAATCGTTTACAACTAATACCAAGCGTCGCGGTGTTGAATAGGTTTCAATGCTAGAAAAATTGAACCCATCCTTCTTCAGAGCTTCACCAACAAGGCGCTTGAGGTCGGCCGCCGCACGGTCCTGCATGCGGGCGGGGATTTCCTCGGATAACAATTCCAGCAGCAATTCAGCCATTGGTTTTCAGCCATTCTTCGCAACAGCCCTTGGCCAGGACGCGCACCCGGGCGATGAAGGCGGCGCGCTCGGTGACGCTGATCACCCCGCGCGCATCCAGCAGGTTGAACAGGTGGCTGGCCTTCATGCATTGATCGTAGGCGGGCAGCGCCAGGCTTTTCTCGAGTAGCTGGGCGCATTCGGTCTCGGCGTCGGCGAAATGGCGCTGCAAGATCTCGACGGTGGCATGCTCGAAATTATAGGCGGAGAATTCCCGCTCGGCCTGCTTATAGACATCGCCGTAGCTCACACCGGCTCCGTTCCAATCGAGGTCATAGACATTCTCGACCCCCTGGATATACATGGCGAGGCGCTCCAGCCCATAGGTCAGCTCGCCGGAGATCGGATTGCAGTCATAGCCGCCGACCTGCTGGAAATAGGTGAACTGCGAGACCTCCATGCCGTCGCACCAGACCTCCCAGCCGAGCCCCCAGGCGCCCAGGGTCGGGCTCTCCCAATCGTCCTCGACGAAGCGCAGATCATGCATCTTCGGGTCGATGCCCAGATCGTAGAGGCTTTCCAGATAGAGCTCCTGAAAGTTGTCCGGCGACGGCTTGAGAATCACCTGGAACTGATAGAAATGCTGCATCCGGTTGGGGTTTTCGCCATAGCGCCCGTCGGTCGGCCGCCGCGAAGGCTGCACATAGGCGGCGCGCCACGGCTTGGGCCCGAGGGCGCGCAGGGTGGTGGCCGGATGGAAGGTGCCGGCGCCCATCTCTAAATCATAGGGCTGGAGGATAACGCAGCCCTGGTCCGCCCAATAGCGCTGGAGGGTAAAAATCAATTCCTGGAATGATGGCGGCGCGGCGCTTGACGTATTCATCCGCTATTATACCTAGTGGTTACCGCTTAACGGAAGAGTCCGTTTAGGGATTCCCAACGTCGAGCGCATTTGCGAGTCTGGCGCATGCGCACTGGAGTTTCCTTCATAGTCGGCTCCTCTGACCGCCTTCGTCTTGA
>ERZ813253.354-NODE-354-length-16767-cov-4.223618_pt1 | contig 16767 bp, 14 predicted proteins | sample MGYA00520893_ERZ813253 | MGnify/ENA primary metagenome ERZ813253 (study PRJEB31669, sample SAMD00080414) | marine metagenome | biome: oceanic hadal pelagic zone biome; feature: marine hadalpelagic zone; material: sea water | place: Pacific Ocean:Izu-Bonin Trench...
TAATCCAGCGCTTTTTATCCTCAGTGGGCATGATTTGACTGATACTTTGCAACCCATCTCGCAGGCCAACTTCACTCACTTCAATGTCGATTTTATTCATAATCTTATCCAACTCGTTATTTTCTGTCTTGCCAGTAAAACACACTTGACCTGTTATTTTTTTCATTCATATTGCTTTTTGTTCTTTGAGTATTTTTATTTCAGTATCCGTAAAACCAAGTTCGACAAGAATCTCATCAGTATGCTCCCCAAGCATTGGGGGCGGTTTATCAACAGATGGTGTTTTTCCATCAAGTTTTATACCCGTACGAGTAACTTGAATATCTCGATCTACTCCTGGCACGTCAGTGAATGTAGCTACCATACCCCGCTCTGCAATCTGCGGCTGAGCTAGTGCTTCTGGTACAGTCAGAACAGGTCCGCAGGGAACTCCTGCGTCATTAAGCAACACAGTCCACTCATCAGTAGAATGAGCCATAAGGGCTAGGTTGAGAATCTCAGAAAGTTCAGCGCGATTTTCTAGCCGCGCCTGTCTGATAGCAAATTTAGGATTTTCACAAAGCTCATGGAGACCTAAGACATGACATGTAGCCTCAAACTGTTCCTGTTTATTTGCCGCGATATTGATGAGTCCCGAGCCAGTTCGAAAAGTCCCTGATGGACTACCCGTAAAATTATCGTTACCCATCGGTTGAGGCTCTTGATTTGCGTTGAAGTAATTCGAAATCGCAAAACCCATGGTGCACATTACTGATTCGAGCATTGAAACGTCGATAAAGGTTCCGCGCTTACCATCTTGTTTTGCAAGTGCTGCTGAAATCGCAAAGGCTGCGGTTATTCCACCAATTGTATCAGCAACAGGATAACCTACCCTCAAAGGGGCTGATTCTGCATCGCCAGTGATACTCATAGTGCCCGACATACCTTGAATAATTTGATCATATGCTGGCCGACTCTTCAATGGACCTTCCTGACCAAAGCCAGATATTGCGCAATAAACTAGATCTGGATTCAGATCTTTAAGCGCCTCATAACCAACACCAAGACGATCCATCACTCCTGGTCTAAAATTCTCAACTATAACATCAGCAGTTTTTACAAGACGCTTAAAAACAGCGACCCCCTCCACCGATTTAAGATTAATGGTAATTGAGCGTTTACCTGAGTTTTGAGCAAGAAAAGTAGCACCCATGAGTTTTTGATTTAGCTCAACATCTAAGCCTAATTGTCTCGCTAAATCACCTCTAATAGGCACTTCAATCTTGATCACCTCTGCCCCAAGATGGGCTAGTTGACAGCCACAGAATGGCCCAGAAAGTACGTTTGAGAGATCAAGTACACGATAGCCCGATAGAGGTTTCATGAGCCTTCCTTTTTAGGATTTAAGCGCTTACCATAATTTGCATGAACCACCTTGCTATTTGTAAAAAACTCACGGCAGTGACTACTCTTTTCAGGTGGGCCAAATGATGAATTTTTCCGACCAGTAATTGGTGCGTGGAAATCCATACCAGCAGTTGGAAGATTAATCTGTACCATCCCAGCCTGGATATTGGCTATAAAGTGATCAATTATTCTGCGGTCGTTTGAAACAATGCCGGCCGACAAGCCAAATTCAGAGTCATTAGCGACAAAGAGTGCTTCGTCATAGTCACTCACAGATATTACTGCAGCGATTGGCCCAAATATTTCCTCACGACAAATTTGCATCTCGCTCTTAGCATTAATAAAAAGTGCTGGTGATAAATACCATCCAGGTGTTGTCTGTTCGACCTTGTGTCCACCCATTAAGTGCTTAGCACCCTCGTCCACGCCAATGCGAAGGTATTCAAGGTTATTCTTAAGCTGCGCCTCACTCGCGACAGGGCCAATATCTGTATTCGGATTACGGGCATCGCCAATTCTCAGAAGCTCCATACGTTTTAACATAGCATCGACGAAAGGATCATGAATATCCTTAGTTACAATGAGTCGAGATGATGCGGTACATCGTTGTCCAGCAGAAAAGAATGAACCATTAATTGCAAATTCAACAGCACTTTCGAGGTGAGCATCATCAAGTACAATGAGTGGGTTCTTGCCACCCATTTCCAGCTGCATCTTGCCACCTCGGGCAAATACAGTAGCACCAATCTTGCGTCCAACAGCTGAAGAGCCAGTAAAGGTGACGCCTGCCACATTTGGATGTTCCACAAGTGCCGCACCTGTTTCTGCACCTTGTCCCATTAATAGGTTAAACACACCATCTGGCAGACCTGCTCGCGAAATAATCTCTGCAAGAGCCCAAGCAGAACCGTACACCAGTTCGGAAGGTTTGAAAACAACAGTGTTACCATAAGCAAGTGCTGGAGCAATTTTCCAGGCAGGAATCGCCAATGGAAAGTTCCAGGGCGTTATTGCAGCAACTACGCCAATTGGTTCGCGCCGAACCTCAAGCGATATACCTTGGCGAAGAGAGCGATAACCCTCTGTCTCTGAGCGATATACCTCTGCTGCAAAAAACTTAAAGAGACTGCCCGCACGATGAGCCTCCGCCACGGCTTCTTTCAGTGTCTTTCCCTCTTCACGGGCTAGAAGATCACCCAATTCATCTTTGCGCTGAATAATCTCTGAGCCGATTGCATCGAGAATTTCAAATCTCTCTCCAGATGTACTGGATGACCAGACTGGCACTGCAGTGACTGCTGCCGAAACCGCATCTTGCACGTCATCGCTAGTGGCAATTGCGTATCTAGCGATTACATCATTAGTATCCGATGGATTAATATTTTGCATATATTCCAAGCCTGGACGCCATTCACCAGCAATGAAGTTATGTTTTATTTCTTGTTCATTGGTAGTTCGAATAGTCATAGCAATTCCTCCAAAATAGGTCGCCAACCAATATCCTCATGCCGATGATCGTAGGTATTTAAATAAAAAAATTGGCCGGCCTGATAACCACGGCAACAGCGAGCAGTGTCGCGATTTACATATGGTGTTGAAGTCCAGCTAACAGCGCCAACCCAATTCCAGAATTGATTATGCGGCGATTGAAGCACCTCATCACTTAAGACTCCAGCCTTATCATTGGACGTCAATGATGGCAATCCTTTAATGTTCTCTCCACCTGAGACAAAACGATCCCACTCGTTATCAGTTGGATATCCACCACTGAGACTATCATTGTCGACATGAAAATCATTTCCTCCAGACATCAATCGACATTTGTAAATTTTTCCATCAATCACTACCTTAATTCCATCAACATATCCCGCGTCAAATAAATCTTGCCAACTAACACGGACAAGGATCATGCGATCACAAATATAAAGTCGCCGAATATTATCTTCAAGAACAATCCAGTTCAAAGTGTTTTTAGGGTTGCTTGGTGTATCCCCTAACCACCATCGACTCCAATCTGGAGCAGACTCAAACTCTAAAATATTACCAGGCTCCATGCCTTTATAAGGCACTTGTAGTATTGAGAAATCAATGATCCATGGGCGCGATGGACGAGGTTGAGGCTCCTCATCATGATATAACGCACCAAAAGATTTAATGCCTTTAAATATGTTCATAATTTATTTTATTCACTGTCATAGCTTGTTCGGGTGTTTTAAAGTACTTAGTAATTGTCTTCATAATATTCTCCGAGTTAGTTAAGCAGTTTAGTCACATGCTTAGGTGTTGGAGAGTCCCTTAAAAAGGAGCCCTTTCATCATCAGTAGCATCAACAGACGCGTTAGGATTTTTATCCAGTAATGTGGAACATATGCTTACGAAGAGTGCGCAAGAGTAGATGACCGGCAATTTGTTGTGTGCGTCCTGAAGGATCAAGTGGGGGGCAGGTCTCTACAATATCCAAGCCATCAAACGGTGCTTCCGCAAGAATATCAAGCATTTGGCAATATTGTCTTGGAGTAATTCCACTATGAACAATGGAGCCTGTGCCAGGCAAATAACCAGCATCCATCGCATCAATGCAAAGAGAAACATAAAGGCTTTCGCACCCTCTTGTTGCATGCTTAATTGCAAGCTCCATAACTTTGGCAGCTCCAAGGCGATGAACATCCTGGGAAGAGAAAACCTTTCCTCCCATGCTTTTAATTAGCTCATACTCGCCTCCATCAATCCAGCCTGATATGCCAATCCATACCATGTTGGGTTGAATAATATTAGAAAATTCAGAAATGCGTCGACCATTAGTGGCATGATTATGAGTGCCCCATGCTCCAAGACGATTTGTAAAATCTAGGTGCCCATCAATCTGAATGTAGCCAAACTTTCGATTTGGATCTCGATCTAAAAGACCTTGTGAATATCCAAGACATGCAGGAAAGCCATTATAATGATCACCACCTAGTCCAAGAGGTATTCCACCACCAGCTGTAATTGCTCGTGTCATTAAGGCAATAGACTTAGTCGTATCTTCCACACAATCTGGAAAAATATCAGCATCACCACAATCAATAATCCATTTATCTTGACGTTTTCGAAGCACATTTTTCAAAGTAGGATCGAAAAATTCAGTTTGCTCGTTTGATATAAATTTTGATATTTCAGTAGTTGCCAACCTTAGTGCATCTGGACCAAAGCGAGTTCCAACACGGCTGGAATGTGTCCAGTCAGATGGCATTCCAACAACCCCAAGTACCCCAGACTTAACCTCTTCTGGAGATCCAAGTGGTGCACTAAAAAGAGAGCGGGCAACTGGGTTCATTTTTGGATAATTTGACATAAATTAGAGTTTTCTCCTTTTTTTAATTATCATTTGAGTTGACATCGTTCATAAGTCCGAGACGTGAACAGATATATCCAACTAGTGCAGTAACAATTAGGCGCTGGCCAGTTTTAACTACGCTTAGTCCATTTATTGTAGGGTTATGACCCGTCAAAATTAGGGTGGCTATAGGTGCGCTAGCAAGTGCCACTAGAACTCGCCTTAACAACTTTAGGCTCATTCCATTAAATACTGGTTGGTCAGACATACCATGAAGTTCTGAAGATACCGATGATAGATCCAGATTAATAATTACTGGTACCTCCTGGTTCGATAATGTTAGGCTTAAATCAGCAATCTCCTTAGAGCTCATATCTTTAAGTTGGCATGATGAAAATATTTTTGCACCAGCACCTGAAAGCTCCTTTAAAAATTCTACAGATGGATTCTCAGCTGGGGCAAGAATGCAAGTATCTGCTAGCTTGACTTTTCCACTTGCCAAGAGAGAATAAAGAGGTGAAGAAGAGTGATGATCAAGCTTTGTATTCGAAGTACCAGGTGTCTTTCCTCCAATTTGTATATAAGCGACAGACTTTCCATTTGCAATGCCTCTGGAAACAGGGGCAATAATGGTACTATCTCCACCAAGAACAATACTCGTTGCATTGCGATTATAAACTTGTGCAATAGAATGATTAATAAGCTCTTCAGTTTTTGATCTAGTTTGTCCTAAAATTGGAATATCTCCAAGATCAAATAATCGCTCATTAATTGATGACGTATCAAATACCTCATGCTCGTCAATGTTGATTGGATTGCTAAATTGTGGGTTAACATACCAACCAAAATAGACTGAAGTTTCTCTTATCGATAAGGGAGAGAAACGTGCGCCAGACTTTAGGTTTTTACTACCTTCCATTGGAACACCAATGACTGCTAATGTTCCTGATGATAAATCTTCACCCTTTGCCCTAACTGATCTCATAAATGATAGATGGCCAGCCATACGAGGTAATGGAGCACTTCTCAACGGCATAGGACACTCTCCTGAGACATTGTTTCAATGACACTTCTAACAATCTCGGCAACAGTTACACTAGCAGCGCTCCCAGAGATATCTAAGTCTGGAATATATCCGGTCACGTCAGCACCTATAATGGGTAGTTTTCCTAATTCAAGGATTAGTAAAGTTAACTGCTCTGGTGTCAGTCCAGTTCCAAGGTATGGAGAGTTAGAGCGAATGGAAGGCAATGCGAGAACATCGATATCTACACTAAGATAAAAACTAACATTTTTGTCTAGTAAGCCATCCAGTATTTGTTCCGTTAATCCACTTAATGATGTTGAACGTTGTTGAGCTGAACGAACAAAACTATCAGCTAAATATTCAAATTCCTCTAGGGTGCTTGAATCACTAACCCCTAAAAGCGTAATTGATTTTGAGCCACCACAGTATTCACCAAGTTGACGTGTTGCACATGAACGACTCAGCGGTTTTTTTTGTGGATTTGAGATTTCTGCTGCATCCAAATTGCGTGAAATTCGAATGATCTTCAAATAACGATCTGGCCTTGCCTGTAACTGGCCAGAAACTAAGGCAGGAATAAGGCTATAGTCTCCGCCCAATGCGAGAAGTTTAGCTCCTGTTTGGTGAATTCTAAAACTTTGTTCTTTAAGGATTGATAGCGTTTTCTGTGGTTCAGTAGGAAAAACATTTAGTTCGCCAACATCAATAATATTATTAGGAGGAGAAATATTTGGTCCATGTGTTAGCAAAGGTAAGGATGCATACCTTAATTGCCGAGCAGCATATCTTGCGCCTGGCTCACCTCCCGAAAAATGATCACAGAAAAGCCCTGCAACCGCTATTTTTTTTTCTGAAAGATCTTCAATATCACCAATGGGGGCGCCAAAAAAAGATGGCACTGACTGCATTGAAAGAGGTAAATCTACTGAACTCATCAGGAAATTTCCTCAAAAAGTCGCTCGCCCAGTATTGCTAAAAGCGCCTCTGCAGTAGCATATTGAGAATGGCCTCGAGCATCAAGTAAAGGTGCAACATTTGATACACAAATGCCTACTAACTTTGGAGCTAAATTAGCTTTAGAAAGAATGTCTATTAGCTGCAATGGAGTCAAGCCACCTACATTAAGCCCTGGTGTCCCTGCTGCATAGCCAATATCTAAAACTCCAGCATCTATTACGCATAAAATTTGATTGTTTTGGAGGGAGAATTGTTGAATCGCCTTTAAAGCGACCTCTACACCTTGTTCATGAATATCTTCAGCTGAAACAACATTTCCGTGAATCATTTTTATTTCTTTCCAGTTTTCATGAGGCTGAATGCCATTAGCACCTAAAATAAGTAGAGGATAGTTTTCAGAGTTAGTACTAACTGAGAGAAGTGATGAAAGAGCTTTAGAGGACAAGCCATTTACTCTTGGTATATCCAATCGGTTTGATATAACGAGAAGCCCAAATTCACTAGAGGAGCTTTGCAGTCCAGTAGTCAATCCCTCTAGAATTCGTCCATCTCCCCCCAAGAGAACTGGCAATCCACCTTGATCATGCACTCGAGCAGTTAACTGTTCAACTTGTTTTAAAGTCTCTATTGTTACTTCAGTACAGTCAGCAAGGTCGCCCAGATCAATGCCAATCACTTCACTTCTAAAGCGGGTGGTCTTTCCTGTATCAAGTGAGACGACTGTTTTTGATGGAGAGTTAAAATAACAAGCCAGAGCGCTCATAGTTGCCTGTCGTATAGCCTTAGGACCGTTTGAACATCCACTTCGTCGAGGTAAAGTGGAATCAGCAGGCGCACCAAAAACAACAATACTTCCGTGACAACCGTCTTCTAAATTTCTTTCAGAAAATCCAGCATATGTGGCACTAGCGGTTGTAGATTCACCAATATACTTAATCATTAAATTTCAACCTAATATTGAATAGCTGAAAAAATATTCTTGATATACTCTGGGTAATCATAATTGATCCTTATTTTTTTGATTTCTATTAAAAATATAAACAGCAACTAAAATGCTGATAGAGACAAAAATCAGACAAGTTGATATTGCAGCAATTGTTGGATCAAGCTGATCTCGCAAAGAATTGAACATTCGGCGTGTGATTGTCGCATTTTCTCCACCCGAAACAAACATCGCAATAACTACCTCATCGAGCGACGTAATGAAAGCAAGCAATGCACCTGTCTGTATTGAAAACTTAACTTGTGGAAGTGTAATTGTTAAAAGAGCTCTTGGACGAGATGCACCAAGACTACGAGCGGCAAGTTCTTGATTAAAATCATAATTTTTTAACCCAGCAAGTACAGTAATTATAACAAATGGAACTGCTAATGCAGTATGAGCAATAACGAGTCCAGTGATTGTGTAATTTAGACCAAGTTTTGCATAAAGATGAAATACACCAATCGCAATAAGTATAACCGGCACCAGAATTGGAACGACGACAAGTAACTGAGAAGCATTTCGCACTCGTGCAGATGTAAATGTTAATCCGTATGCTGCTAAAGACCCTAATGGAGTTGCAATAATTGTAGTCAGGAAGGCAACGAGCAATGACGTTCTTGTAGCTCTCATCCATTCACTCGAACCAAAATAAGACTCATACCAGCGAAATGACCATGACTCAGGAGGAAATTCCAGATAAGAGGCTCCAGAAAATGACATCGGAATTACGATAAGCGTTGGAAGTATAAGAAAGAAAAGTACACAAACTCCAACAACCCCAAGCCAGAGATTATTATTATTTCGCTTACCTACCATTTCGATTGCAGCCATTCTTCCTACCTCATAAATAATTTATCAATGCCAAAGGCCCGATTGAAAATCCAGATAGTGGCAAACGCCAAAATCAGAAGAACTACACCAAGTGCACTTGCTGCACCCCAGTTCGAATACAGCATAATAGTTGAATCTATTCTTTGAGCGAGCATCTGTATTTTTCCACCGCCAAGTAAGGCTGGCGTTACATAAGTACCCAGTGCGAGAACAAATACCAGAACTGTGCCAGCAAAAAAACCAGGCAGAGACATTATGAAGAAAATCCGCCAAAATGCCTCACGAGGTGATGACCCTAGACTAATTGCAGCTCTTACGAAATTATTATCAATTCCACGCATCGAAGCAAATAGTGGAAGTATAAAGAATGGTAATAAAATATGAACCATACCAATAACAGTTCCAGTGAGATTATGGGCCAATTGAAGCGGTTCATCAATCCATCCGATTGAAATAAGTGTGTCGTTTATAATTCCATTTCGTTGGAGAATAACCAGCCAGGCATAGGTCCGAACAAGAACTGAAGTCCAAAATGGTAACAAAACAAAGACCATCAGAATACCTGCTATTCGGTCAGGAAGTTGCGATAACCAGTAACTCAATGGATAACCAAGTAGTATGCAAAAAAATAGAACAATAAAACTAATTTTGAGAGTAACTATAAACGTCTTGATATAGAGTTGACCTTGAAAGATCCGATCATAATTTACCCACGAAAGGTCGCCTGCACGATCAAAGAAAGAGAGTGATGAGAGCCAGAATACTGGAATAAATACAACAATCATTATTATGATAAGTGATGGAAGTGCTAGGTTGAAAAATAACCGACCCTCTTTTCGACGTCCTTTTGCAAGAGCCTTGCTATTAATACCTTCTAATTGAGTTTTGGCAGCTATCTCCATCAAACTTTACCTGCAACGATAATGACATCTTCAGCGTGAAGGCCAAGATTAATTTGCTTACCTACTTCAGGAATATTGTTGCTACTGTGTGACTTATGAGCAGGTAATCGGACGCTAATTTTAGTGTCATTACCAAGGTCTACCATCACTAGTACGCTTTCTCCCTGGTAGACTGATGCACTTACTATTCCTGAAAGATCATTCACTGTATCATCCTTTGAATTGGACCTCACTAAAAGCTCTGGTCGAATAACAAGGCAGTAGGGATCAACTCCATTAGGCATAGGATTAGTCATCTTTAAGGGTTTTCCTCGTAACATAAGGCTATTTGTTGAATTCTCTAGTTGAAGAAGGACCGATTCCCCAATGAAATCAGCAACAAACAAATCTTTAGGTTGATCATAAAGTGCCTTTGGAGCATCAACCTGAATTAGCCGACCATTATTAATAACTGCAATACGGTCTGACATAGTCAATGCTTCTCGCTGGTCATGAGTTACATAAACAATAGTTGCTTCAAGTTTTTGATGAAGTGCCTTAAGCTCAATCTGCATATGTTCTCGTAATTTTTTATCCAACGCAGAAAGAGGTTCATCCATCAAGATGATTTTTGGTTCAAAAACCATTGCACGTGCAAGCGCTACGCGCTGCATTTGACCACCTGAAAGCTGATGAATTCTTCGTTCACCGTATCCTCCAAGTTGAACCATTTCAAGAGATGCATCAATTTTCTTTTTTTGATCAGCTTTAGACATGCTGCGAACACGTAGTGGATAACCAACGTTTTCAGCAACTGACATAAACGGAAAGAGAGCATAATTCTGGAACACCATTCCTAATCCTCGCATATGTGGCGGTCTCATGGTCATCTCCTGCTGGCCAAAGTAAATACTGCCCTGATCTGGACTAACAAATCCTGCCAAAGTCATCAATAAAGTTGTTTTTCCTGATCCTGAGGGGCCGAGTAATGTGATAAATTCACCAGCTTTAATATCTAATGAAACATCATCTAGTGCATAAACATCGCCATAGGATTTACTTAAGCTTTCGATACTAATGGGTAAAGATTTCTGATTATCTTTATCTGCTTTTGACATTAATCTTTCCTAAGTTTTATTCTAAATAAATGTTGAAAATGGTTAAAAATTTATAAATATGAAGGATGTACAAAGAATGCTACACCCTCCAAGCGTATCTTGCTTATTGCTGGATCAAAGTATCAAAGCGCTCTGTGAGAACATCAAGCTGACCGATATAGAAATTCGGATCAACTAGTAGTTGCTTATCATAATTATTTGGATGAGTGTTAACACTTTGTGCTTGCTCAAGACTAAGCACACCCACATCAAACGCATACTTATTTACAGGTCCAAGAGGCATTGTTTTAGCTAATGTTGCCTGAGCTTTAGCTGACAACACAGAATTTATAAGCTTCATCGCATTATTATAATTTGGCGCGCCTTTTGGTACAAGAAGGCAATCAACATCCATCGTGCCATCTTGGAATGTATAAGAAACATCAACACCAGAGTTTGCAACACTCTCAACACGGTTGTGCCCCATATGGACTACATCAACTTCACCATCGCGAAGAATCTGTGCTGATTGAGAGCCACCACGATACCATACTGTGACGTGTGGGACAATTTCAGCAAGTTTAGCCCAAGCACGTTCCAGTCCTTTTTTAGTTGCAAGTACCTTATAAATTTCACTCTTATCTACACCATCAGCCATAAGTGCAGCCTCTAGGTTGTAGTTGACTTTACCATGCATGCCACGCTTTCCTGGGAACTTCTCTACATCCCAGAAATCTGCCCAGCTTTTTGGCCCATTATCACCAAACTTATCTTTTCTATAGGCAATCACTTTTGTGAAGTTAATAAAGCCAATATAGTTATCTTGCCTCAGATCGGATGGAATTCCTGATGCATCAACCATTTTGTAGTCAATCGGCTCAAGACTTCCCTCTCGGCTAAGTGTTTCACATGCAGATAGTTCCATTTCTGCCACATCCCAGGCAACAGCATTAGCAGAAATCTGAACACGTATGTCTTGAATACCATTGGTCGTGTCTTCCTTGACCTCAATACCCAGTTCTTGAGATGCTGGCGTTAGCATCGATGATCTAAGCGCATCTTGAAATGACCCTCCCCATGATGCAAACGTCACAGTATCTCCTGCTGCAATGGCAACATTTCCAAGACCAATACCCAAGCCCATAGATAGAGTTAAGCATACTATTTTTTTTAAATATTTTTTCATTTGAAAACTCCTTTATTTTATTTTCCAAGTTAGAAATTTAACCTAGACAGTGCCTCATAATATGAAACAATTAACATTTCACTCTATGAAACACAATTTCATTTTAAGGATTATGAATAAAAAGTCAAGTTTAAATTTAAAAAAATGTTTAAAATGAAATTATGTTTCATTTTGTATTACGTATTTCTAAAATTATGTTAAGCTTATTATTAATTTATAGCTTTACAATTCTTTGAATTTCCAAGTCACCCTTATAAAGAGCCTCTAATTAAATAATATGCAAATGACGAAATCGACAGAAAAATCAAAGCCTATTAAAAGCGGGGTTGAGTCGGTGGAACGAGCTCTGCGTTTACTTGAGGCATTTAATATGGGTGATAATGGTCTGGCACTTAAAGAGCTTGCGCAAAGAACCGGCCTGAATAAAGCCACAATATTGCGACTCAGTGTATCACTTGAAAAGTTTGGTTATCTTACTCGTGATTATGATGGCAATTTTCACCTTGGCGCGTCGCTTTGGCATCGTAGTTCGGTTTACCGTGACAACCTTCAACTAGGAAATATTATTCGCCCAGCTCTAATAGAACTTGTTGAAAAAACAAAAGAAACCGCTGCATTTCATGTCTTGCGTGACAATTCAGGTGTAGTTCTTTATTGTGAGAATTCTAAAAGAAGGATGAGATATCATATCGATGAAGGAGAAATAAATCCGCTTAATCTTGGTTCTTCTGGAAAGGTGCTAGAAGCGTTTGTAAATCCTAAAACATCTCAGTCTAAAATTATCCAGGATCAAGGATACTATATTAGTCATGGAGAGCGTGACCCTGATATTGCAGGTATTACAGTTCCTATTTTGGGACGTGATAGTGAACTTATTGGTGTAATCTCATTGTCAGGACTTATAAGTAGATTCACTGACAAGAATATTGAAAGCTTTCTAGAGGCTTTAATATCTACCTCTAAAAAAGTTTCCTTAGCTTTTGGTAGTAAGTAATATAATTTTAAGTAGTTTTTGTTCGCTATTTAACAAATCGCATCATCTAAGTCTCTCCTAAAAAAAATAGGATTATATTTCAACTTCAACTAAAGTCCAAATTCTGTTTGATGTGTGAGGGAGAGTATAACAATAGTAACAGGGGTGTTTGTGAGCCTCCCCCCGGGGTCTAAAGAGTCTGAATAAATATGCGAGGGATAGTGGTTATTTATCGTTATAAATCAAAGACTTATATAGAAAACAATTAGTAATAAGCTATTAAATAATAGCTAAATATATAATTGTCGCAGTTAATCCAAATGGTAGCCTGAGTATTTATTAGATTTAAGTGAAACCCCTTAAACCCTTACTGTGTATGGTGGTTATGGGTGGACTTGAACCACCGACCCCAGCATTATGAATGCTGTGCTCTAACCAGCTGAGCTACATAACCAAAAGAGCCGATATTATCGAAAGAATTACGCCAAATGTCAAGGAAAATCTAGCATTTATAGCAAGTCCGTTATGTATTGGCTGATTATCCGTCCGCTTTCATTATAAAATTTAGACATTAAGATTAAACCTTGAATTGAACAGATGTCAACATCCAATCTAAAAGTCGCACTTACTGGCGGCATCGCCTCTGGCAAAAGTCAAGTTAGCGCTCTGTTGGAAGGCCATGGCGCCCCCGTTATCGATTTGGATATCATTGCCCGAGAAGTCGTTGAACCGGGAACTGCAGGACTTAGCGAATTAGTCACACATTTTGGTGAAGTGATTTTGCATGATGACGGCACGCTGAATCGGCCGTATTTACGTGATGAACTCTTTAAAAAAGGGCGAAATCGAGCGCTGATAGAGCAAACATTACATCCAAAAATATTGGAAAAAATGCAAATGGCGATGGATGCGCATGAAAATGGCGTAATAATTGTTGTTGTGCCGCTTTTAGTGGAAAAAAACCTTTGGCAACCCTTCGACAGAGCGATTGTGGTCGATTGCGAGGTCGAAAACCAGCTAAAACGGCTGCAAAAACGCGAAAATATCAAAAAATCTAAGGCAGAAGCCATGCTTTTGGCACAAAGTAGCCGAGAACAGCGATTAAAACTGGGCGATAACCTACCGACCGATATTATCGAAAATAATTCGGAAATTTTCGATTTGAATGAAAAAGTGGCTCATTTGCATCAAAAACTGACATCGCTCATCTAAATCACGCGTCGATAACTACTCGTTTCTAATCAAAGGGTAAGCCGCAGGACTGAACATATTTCTGTTCGCCAACAGAATAAACAAAAAAGTAACGACGCCGGTTGAAATCGTGATCATAAGGGTTAAGCCCAAATCAAACGACCATTGAAGGCCGACAATAAAGATTCTCTCAATAATAATATAAGAAGCCAATGAGGCGGCGCCCACTGAGAAAATAATCAAAGTTAAATATATGAGTACAAACTCAAGGGTTGTGGCCTTTAGAATGGTAGAAAAATCCACTCCGAGTATTTTGTAGATTAGATTATTGTATTTTCGTTGGTTCGTTTGCACCATTACTGCACTGACAATAACAATCATGCCAATAACAATAACAACCAGTGAAATGGCGCTCACTGCAATAAAAATCTTATTCATCATCTGGCTCACTTTCGACAATATCCGATCGATTCTAATGGCTGAAATGGTGGGGAATTGTGCCACGACTAATGATTGAACCTCGTCGCTTGATCGTTCGGATTTGAACGTGCCTATATACTCATAGGGTAGTTTCTGGGCAAAAGCACTGTTAATCATAATGGCGAAATTAGTGCCAATAGTGCGATAATCTACTTGGCGGAAGTTTTTGACAATGCCATTAACTTCTCTGCCCAAAATACTTAAGGTTATTTCATCGCCTATTTTAATACCCAAATCCTTGGCGTTTTTACTATCCAAAGACACCAGCATTTGCTCTGCGCTATCGTCCTGCCACCACTGCCCCTCAACAATAGGGTTATCCTTTGGCGGATGATCTAACCAAGATATTCGTCTGTCCCCTTGAATCAGCCACCGGGAACGATTGTCTCGCGACACAAGTGTTTCGAAAGGCACGGAATTAAGTGCTATCAAAGAGGCGCTAACCATCGGATTAAACTCCATCACTGCTTCAGCGTCTAGGCTGCTAAGAAACGATTCTAGTGGCTCTTTTTCATCTTTATTGACGCCAACAAAGAAAATATCCGGCGCCATGTCAGGAATACTGCCAGAGATTTCCTTTTTTAAATTATCAGAAACAAAGCTAAGCGTTAAAAGCAAGGTTAAACCGATACCCAATGAAATGGTAATAATAGGCGCCAACGATTTTTTGCTTGTAATGTTGCGAGAAGCAATTTTATAGGCATTATTTGGTAAGTTCGGTGCATGCCTTAAAATGATTATCAAGCATTTTGCGACACCATAAAAAACCAACATACTGGCAAAAAACGCAAGGAAATACGACAATGTCAATAACTGCTGTTGTGTTTGAAGAACAAAATAAGACACCAAAATCGTGACCAAAAACAGCAAGTAAACGATGTTTTTTGCGCTGAAATGTAAGCTCACGGGTTGAAAAATATTACGAAAAAGCGATGCGGCCTTAATGAAGGGAATTGAATACAAAGATGGAATAGAGAAAATCAATACCACCAACAAGCCAATAAAGGCAATATTGGCGTAGCCCAACAAACTAAAACTCGGCTGCAAAGACAGCCCAAAGGATGCAGGAATTAGCTGATTCACGAGCACAGGACTCAATACCCCCAACAAATAGGCCAATATTGAACTCGCCAACAAGATAATCAATATTTCATAAAAATAAATGAGCTGGATTGTTTTTGAAGAAAACCCAAGTGACTTCTTAATCGCAATACTGGTGTTTCTTTGGTTAATGAATGACAGCAATGTGTTGCTGATGCCGATACCAGCAATTATCATCGCGCTGACGGCAACCAGATTGAGGAAATTCGAAAAATTATCAATAAGACGACCTAGGCTTCGAGCGCTGTCCTTTGGAAGTTTTGTTCTCACATTTTCGTCATTAGCAAATAACGTTTGCACGTCCTCAATTTTGCTCTGATAATCACTAGATTGCGGGGTTTTCAGCCGATAGTCATAATGCAAGAAACTGCCAGCTGATGTGAGCTCGAATTGATCAAATGCTTGTTTGCTGATGATGGCAAATTCACCAAAAGCGGCGCTGTTGGTTAAATCAGGCACTGAAACAATCACGCCACCGACAATAAAAATCTTACTCATAATCGTGAGCTCATCGCCAACACTGAGTTGCAATTGATTTTGAATATTTTCATTGATTAGTACCACTGGTAATTCACCCTCAAGACGAAAGGCAGCCCAAGCATCAGACGGCATGGTTTTCGCCTCGCCGTAAAGCGGGTAAACCCCATCCACAGCCCTTAGGTCGGTAAACACAGCGCCACCACTAGGCTTTGACAACATGGTGAAAAAATTAACCGTTTCACTAATTTGGCCTAAGTTTGAGAGCTGCTTAATTCGATCACCCGAAAGCGGATCAATGCCACTGTCTATCTGAATATCACCGCCCAATAATTCTTTTGAGTTGGCCTCAATTTCATCATTTAGTGATTGTTTGACCGAAAAGGTCAACGACAAAAGCAATAAACTAATAAACAGCGTCAGGGCAATGACCCAAAGTTTTTTATAACTACGGCGAATGTCTCTAATAGCATAGCGGTGAATATAAGCCCATTGCTGAAGATTAAGCAATGTTGCCGTCCTTGAGCTCAATAATGCGATCACACTGGCGGGCAAGCTCGTTATTGTGAGTCACCAACACTAAGGCCGTTTGTTGTGCTCTGGTGTATGCAAACAGGAGCTTTGTCATATTCTCAGATGTAGCCTCATCCAAATTCCCCGTCGGTTCATCGGCCAAAATAACACTGCGCTTGTTAATCAGTGCTCTGGCAATAGCTACCCGTTGCTGTTCGCCACCTGAGAGTTCGCTGGGCCAGTGCTGGATTCGATGACCAAGGCCGAACTCTGTTAATCGGTTAATCGCCTCCTCATCACCATTGTATATTTGATAGTCCTCAAGAGCCAGCAACACGTTCTCTAGTTCGCTAGGAATTGTTACTC